>Ga0316208_1000241_pt1 | contig 75719 bp, 67 predicted proteins | sample 3monopyrite_MG_FD_204944 | JGI IMG/M metagenome (GOLD analysis project Ga0316208, IMG submission 204944) | Microbial mat bacterial communities from mineral coupon in-situ incubated in ocean water Damariscotta River, Maine, United States -... | ecosystem: Environmental > Aquatic > Marine >... | reverse complement strand
TTTGTTATCGTTTCAATAGAAGGTTTGATTTAAGACAAATGATGCCACGATTCTTATCTGTTGCAATGAGGACGCCGCCTATGCCTAGGAGACTCTTGAAGCTGGCGGAGCTTTATGGCTAATCAGGTTCTTTTTTGCCCCATCCTGCTTAAGAATAGGTTCTGGTGCCAAAGGAAAGACTTCAGATCGATATAGATGAACTAAAACCGCGCCGAGTATTTGGTGATAATAAGTAATTCGTCCATCTCGGTGATGTTTTTAACAACACTGATCGCAATGAACTTCTGACGAAGAAAAATAGCCGGTACCATCGAGTGAAAGCAGATAATACCCATCCAGATAACTCATATCCTCAAGTCCCTTGCCGCATTGAAGTTGGGAAAAAAGCTGGGTAAATGTTTTGCGTAAATCATTGGGGTCGACTTCATCAAGTTGTTCACGCAAGTCGGTATCCGAGGGTGCTTGTTCAATACCATACAATGTTTGGAGATTGGCTTTAATGAGTTCTTCGTTTATATTTATATCAAATTGAAGTAACGAAGGATATTTGAGGCCAAATATGGCGAGTCCTGGCATCAGGCAATCAGTGAGACTGATGCCTCGACTCGCTATGTCATCTTCGATTTGATCAAAACATTGTCGAGTCGTATTCAGCAGACCCGGCGCACTTAACGCTTTACGAAAAGGAAGGTTAGCCATGGTTTTATACCTCCAGTCTTAGATTAGGTCTCTATCGTACTGAAAATTTGAGGAAAGTTTACGAAAACTTTTTTTGATATGTCTCTGAAGCGCCCATGTTTAATAGGTTTCATTTTCTAGCGGGAATTGCTGATCGAAGTTATCACTTGATTTCTACACTGAGGCGACAGAGAAAACATTTTTATAAGCGCACGGTATTCATATATTTGCAACAATGGCCGATAATTGTATTTGATCCTTTAATTGATTAGACTTCGCATATGAAATTGTTTCGCCAGACAAATAGACATGCGTTACTCTTGTTGAGCTTATTGCTCTCAGTGTCGCTGTTGTGTGCGCAGGAATTAGGGCTGCATGTCCATAGCTTGGACCATGGACATGGAGATCATCATAGTCATGCCCATGCGATTGATGAAGCTGCTGGCCACGCCCATTTGAGCAAAGCTCATTTTGCTCAGGACACATCACACAACGATCATCATGATGGTACTGTATCTGAAGTCGATATCAGTCCAGATGGGTTGTTGAAAAACGCCAGCAATAACATTTTTGCGATCGCTTTAATTGCTTTCTTTTTTGTCTTGGTGATGTTTGTTCCTTCGCGGCAGCTGGTTCGTTGCTGTCGGGAAAGCAAACTCACCCTTCATAGATACTACCTCCTTTCCCCGCCTTTACGGGCACCTCCACAGCACTAAAACTCTTCTGTTTATTTCCGGTTAGCGTAGCGTAGAGCGCTCTGCGCCGGTTGGTTTTGCCATGCGTTTTTCAGCTGGCGAGCGTTCATTGAATGATTTGATTCAGGAGAATTCCGCTGCGGGATTTTCTGTGAGTCTGCCCAACTATTGGGTAGTGCGCATCAAGCGCACACAAGGAGTTTGTAATGTGGAAATCTTTTTTTATACCGGCACTCGTTGGTAAGCGGGCGGCTGCGTCCTGTTTGCTATTACCCTGTTTATTACTTGGTACAACCGTGAGTGCTGCCCCTGACTTGGGAGCTGATACGCACACAATTAGTCTGCATGAAGCGGTGACTAAAACGCTAACAAATAACCCGGAATTGCGGGCCTTTGATTATCGCCTGAAGGCGCAGCAAGGAAGAGTGCAACAAGCGGGGTTGGCCCCCAGCCCTGAATTGAACGTCGTACTAGAAGATGTTTTAGGCACTGACAACTACAACGGTGCAGATAGGGCGCAAGCAACTTTCAGTATTAGTTGGGTGCTTGAACGCGGCGTCCGTCAGCGCCACATTAATGCTGCGCGTGCGGGTTCATCTCTATTTTCTGTTGAGGCCGATATCAAGCAGCTTGATGCTGCGGCTGAAACAGCGCGTCGTTATCTTGTTAGCCTGGCATACCAGGCGCGCATGGTAAATGCGGATAAAACGGTTCAGCTCGCAGCAGAAACCATTGAGGCGGTACGCAAGCGGGTGAAGGCGGGCAAGACCCCTGAGGCTGAACTATCCAGGGCACAAGCTGAGCTGGCGCGCAGAAAACTGAAACGCGAAGATATTGAGCATGAACTGCTATCTGCTAATCGCCGCCTGGCGGCGCAATGGGGAGAGACTGCTCTTGATTTTATGCGAGTTGAGGGTGACATCGTCAGCCTGCCCCAGCTGGAGTCATTTGAAATACTCAAATCAAGACTGCAACAAAACCCTGAGTTCACCCGGTTATTATCGGACCAGCGTTTAAAAAAGGCGGCGTTACAACTTGCACAAGCGCAGAACAAACCAAGCTGGGGGGTAAACGCAGGGGTGCGTCATTTCGCTAGTACCAACGATCAGGCACTGATCGCTGGCATCACCATTCCTTTTGGTGAGCGTACACGTAATCCCGGGCGCATCGCAGAGGCGAGTGCCAATCTGGAGAAAACAGATATGGAAGAGCGTGCGACACGGGTTCGTATCGAAACCGCTTTCTATGTTTTGTATGAAAAGTTGCAGCACGGTTTGCATGTGATCAATACGGTGCGCGACGAAATTATCCCACCGCTTGAACAAGCACTCATAGAGACCCGCCGGGCATACAACCTTGGTCGCTACAGTTATCTGGAGTGGCGTAGCGTCCAGGCTGAACTATTGGACGCACACAATGCATTGATTGAAGCCAGCATTGATGCTCACCGGAACATTATTGAAATTGAACGATTAACGGGCGTGCGCATTGCGCAACCGAGCACTCTTTTGAAACAGACAGCACAATGAGGTCCTTTATGAACACAACTATCAAAACATCCACACGTGCGATTTGGATACCACTCTTACTGGTTACATTCCTTTCCGCTTGTGGCGGCACGAATTCAGAGCAAGCGATGTCACCCAAAGGTGGTTATGGCGAAACGACTGAAGCAGAACCCGAAAAAGGACCACGCAATGGGCGATTGCTAAAGGATGGTGACATTACACTTGAACTCGCCATATTTGAAACAGGCGTTCCACCTGAGTTTCGCGCCTGGGTCACCAAAAGTGGTAGCGCACTGAATCCCGATGACGTCAATCTCAATATCAAGTTAACCCGTCTGGGTGGCAAGATTGATGATATTAACTTCGCACCACAAGGTGACGCTTTGCGAGGAGATACTGTTATTTACGAACCTCACTCGTATATCGTGACGATTAATGCGACACATGCGGGTACAACGCATACCTGGGAATACGATAACTTTGAAGGCCGCACGAAGATTGAAACAGCGGTTGCTGAAGCCCTGGAAATCGAAACCATGATTGCTGGCCCGGTAGTAATGCAGGAAACCATCACCGTGTATGGCCAAATCAAGGCAAACACCGAACGCATGCGTGAAGTCAGCGCCCGTTTTGATGGCGTGATCAAATCCGTGTCACCATCAATCGGTGACAAGGTTCGCAAAGGTCAAAAGCTCGCGACTGTTGAAAGTAACGAAAGTTTGAAACTCTATGACATTACCGCACCTATCAGTGGTGTGGTCACCCAGCGCGACGCCAACTCTGGCGAACAAACCAATGCTCGTCAACTCTTTACGATTATGGATACCTCGTCTGTTTGGGCTGATCTATCAATATTCCCTGGCGATCGTTCGCGGGTAAACGTTGGCGCACCTGTCGCCGTAACCGGCACGGTTGAGGGCGAACCGGTGATTGGCAAAGTATCTCGAATCGATGTGACGGCACAGGCTAATCAGTCGGTGAATGTTCGTGTCGTGCTTGGCAACAAAGACGGCAATCTACTGCCCGGCAGTTTTGTCACGGCAAACATAAAAGTGGCAGAGCATCCTGTCTCTCTCGCGGTGAAACGAACCGGCTTACAAGCTTTTCGGGATTTCACGGTGGTCTATGTGCAAATTGGTGAGGAGTACGAAGTCCGCATGCTGGAGCTTGGTCTTCAGGCAGGTGAATGGGCTGAAGTACTTGGTGGCCTGGAATCCGGCACCCGCTATGTTAGCGAAAACAGCTATGTCATCAAAGCCGATATAGAAAAATCCGGCGCGTCCCATGACCATTAAGGCTATCACTAAAGGCGACTATCATGCTTGAATCAATTATTAATTTTTCACTTAATCGACGGGGCTTAGTTCTGGCGCTAGTCCTCATGGTTATGGGGTTGGGCGCATGGAAATTTACCCAGTTACCGATTGACGCGGTACCTGATATTACTAATGTACAGGTGTCCATCAATACCGAATCACCTGGTTATACGCCGCTCGAAGTGGAGCAACGGATCAGTTTTCCGGTAGAAACTGCAATGGCTGGGATACCGAAACTCTCCTATACACGTTCTGTATCACGTTATGGTTTATCTCAGGTGACGGTTGTGTTTGAAGAAGGCACGGATATTTATTTCGCCCGTCAATTGGTCAGCGAACGTCTGAGTTCCGCCAGGGCAAATTTACCGCCATCGTTAGAGCCGACCCTGGGTCCCATCGCCACCGGGCTCGGTGAAATTTTTATGTTCACTGTCGATGCTGAACCTGATGCAGTCAATAGTGATGGCAGTCCAGTGACACCGATGGATCTGCGCTCAGCCCACGACTGGATTATTCGTCCCCAGTTAATGCGTGTTCCCGGTGTGGCGGAAATCAATCCTATTGGTGGATTCAAAAAAGAGATACTGGTCGCACCTGAACCCGCGAAGTTGTTGGCCTATGGCATGAGTTACCGCGATGTTTTAAGCGCAGTACAAGATAATAACGATAACCGCGGTGTTGGTTTTATTGAGCACAATGGCGCGCAGTGGTTAATGCGGGTTCCCGGCCAGGCCGCCAGCCTGGACGATCTGAGCAATATTGTGATTACTCAATATCAGGGAATTCCTATTCGCGTTAAAGACGTCGCCACGGTTAGTCTGGGTAAAGAGCTACGCTCAGGCGCGGCAACTCAGAATGGCCGAGAGGTTGTGATGAGCACCGTCTTTATGTTGATTGGCGAAAATAGCCGCACGGTGGCCAATGATGTTGCCATCAAACTGGAAGAAGTTAAAAGCAGTTTACCGGAAGGCATTACCGTTACCGCAGTATACAACCGAATGAGTCTGGTTGATAAAACCCTGGAGACGGTGCAAAAAAATCTACTTGAAGGTGCACTGCTGGTCATCGTTGTGCTTTTCTTGTTTTTAGGCAATATACGCGCAGCAATTCTCACTGCCGCCGTGATTCCGATTGCCATGTTAATGACCATTACCGGTATGGTGCAAACAAAAACCAGTGCTAACCTGATGAGTCTTGGTGCACTGGACTTTGGGTTAATCATTGATGGTGCGGTCATTATTGTGGAAAACTGCATGCGCAGATTGAGCGATAGCTATAATACAAATGGTCGCAAAGAAGGGCTATCGCTCAACGAACGACTAGCGGTGGTATTCGAGGCAACCCGCGAAGTCATTCGACCAGCGCTGTTTGGCGTATTCATTATTACAGCGGTGTACATCCCTATTTTTGCGCTGGACGGTGTGGAAGGGAAAATGTTCCACCCTATGGCAATAACCGTCATTATTGCCCTGGTGAGTGCCATGATCTTGTCCATCACCTTCATACCGGCAGGGGTGGCGCTACTCTTTAAAAAACCGATTAAAGAGAAAAAAAATATTGTTGTTGAGGGGGCTCGTTCACTCTACAAGCCCGTCTTATCGTTCTCTCTGAAGTTTAGATGGGCGGTTGTGGCATCAGCATTGGCGCTAGTTGTTTACTCAGGCTTTCTTATTCCGAAGTTAGGTTCAGAGTTCGTACCAAACCTTGATGAGGGTGATATTGCCATGCATGCCTTACGCATACCCGGCACGTCACTGAATGAAGCCATCCATCTGCAAAAAACACTGGAAGCGGAAATTAGAAAACTGCCGGAAGTGGAAAGAATATTTTCCAAGATTGGTACCGCTGAAGTGGCAACCGATGCGGTGCCGCCCAGTGTGGCGGATAATTTCATTATTCTTAAACCACGTGATGAATGGCCAGATCCTGACAAACTAAAGACGCAAGTGGTCGCTGAACTTGAAGCCTTGGTGACGCCTATTCCAGGCAACCGCTATGAGTTTCTACAACCCATTCAGATGCGATTTAATGAGCTGATTTCTGGCGTGCGTGCTGAAGTTGCGGTTAAGGTGTTTGGTGATGATTTCGATCAACTTATTGCATTAGGCAGCCAGGTGGGCAAGGTCATTGAAAATATTCCTGGTGCTGCTGATGTGGCGGTAGAACAAACCACCGGTCTACCTGTGATGACGATTCAACCCAAACGAGAAGCGATGGCTCGCCATGGTTTGAGTATTGTCCAATTACAGGATTTACTGGCGACCGCGTTGGGCGGAACAGTCGCCAATCAACTGTATGAAGGCGACCGTCGTTCCGATATTGTGGTTCGACTGCCAGAGCGGTTACGCACGGACATCGATGGCTTGTTCGCCCTGCCTGTCATACTTTCGGATGGTAGTTATCTTCCCTTGAGTGAAGTGGCCGATCTGCAATTGGTGACGGGCTATAACCAGGTCTATAGAGAAAACGGCAAACGCCGTGTGGTGATCGCTACCAACGTTCGAGGGCGAGACCTGGGCTCTTTTGTTCAAGAGATTCAGCAAGCAGTGAAAGAGAATGTCGACGTGCCTGCGGGTTACTGGATTGAGTATGGCGGTACTTATCAAAAGCTTCAATCCGCAACACAACGCCTCTCTATTGTGGTACCGCTGACACTGGTACTCGTACTTGCCTTACTTGTAATGGCACTCGGCTCGATTAAAGACGCTGCCATTATTTTTTCGGGTGTTCCCTTGGCGCTGACCGGCGGCATCATGGCATTACTGCTGCGGGATATTCCGTTCTCAATTTCTGCTGCCGTTGGGTTTATTGCGCTATCGGGAATTGCGGTACTGAATGGCTTAGTCATGCTGTCGTTTATCCGCGATTTACGCATCCATGGTCAGGAATTACATGAGGCAATTATTGAAGGCGCGCTAACACGTTTACGCCCGGTATTAATGACCGCATTAGTGGCGGCGCTTGGTTTTGTTCCTATGGCACTGAATACCGGCATCGGCTCAGAAGTACAGCGCCCGCTGGCAACGGTTGTCATCGGTGGGATCATCTCATCTACCTTATTAACCCTGGTGGTATTACCTGCGCTGTATCGATTGGTACATGGCCGACGTGTGGTGACGTTAGATCAACAGGAGGTCAATAATGTTTAAAAGTAAATCCAGAGCGATGGTGATAGCTGCTTACGCAGCTTTGACCGCAATACTGACTGGGTGTGCGTCCAGTAAGGGATTGGTGTGAACGGGTGATGTGACATTGGTAAAAGTCGATTCCAGCAGTGCGCACATTACTCGCACCTATCTGCATACTACGGAAAACGCAATAACACTGCGTGGAGAATTGACGCGGCGCATTCCGGCCGTGGCTCTATCCCTGGTCATTTGCATGTGGGACTTATCGGTCTTGACGGCAAGGTCATGAATGAGGCCGAAATTGGTTACAAGCGAAAAAATGTCAAATCTCGCTATGCCCATTTCAATCTGTCGATGCCGGAGGCGCTGGCGCCGGGCAGCACGATACGAGTCATTCATCATGATATGAGGTCTCATTTTTCTGAATCGTCTGACTCATCTTGGCGGGATATCGATACTAATAAACAGCTTTAGGAGTAACAACCGATGTTATTAAAATCAAAACTCACTTTTCTACTGGCAAGCCTATTCTTGCTTGCTGTTTTGCCTCAGTTTGGTTATGCCCATGGTATGTCCGAAGCTGAAAAACAACTCATCATTGAGGGTGGAAATCTACGCTACATATGGATTGGTGCTACCCATATGTTATCCGGTTATGATCATTTGCTGTTTATTTTCGGTATTATTTTTTTTCTGACTCGATTCAGAGATATTGTTAAATATATCACCGCTTTCACTTTGGGACATAGTGTCACGCTGATTTTTGCCACTTTTAATGCCATTCAGATTAATTATTTCTTGATAGATGCCATCATTGCTTTGAGCGTTTGTTATATTGCTTTTGCCAATCTGGGTGGATTTAAAAGATATCTGAATATCAATCCACCTAACATGTTGCTGATGATTACAAGTCTAGGGCTGATCCATGGTCTTGGTTTATCGACACGGCTGCAACAACTCCCGCTGAATCAAGATCAGTTGTTGATGAATATCATCTCCTTTAATGTGGGGATCGAAATTGGACAGATCAGTGCACTGGCTCTAATGTTACTTTTGATTACTGCCTTTCGAAAAAGCCACCTCTTCCCGACCTTTAGTCTGATTGCAAACTATTCCCTGATATTAGCGGGAGGTTATCTTTTCCTTATGCAGATGCACGGTTATGCACATACCAGTCACCCAGAGGAATTTATTGTGAGTACAGAATTATCCCAGCAAGTGGAGAGCAAACAGCAGTTGGGTATAACAGAAAATTCTGAAGTATCCAAACAACCCAGTTGGAATGATTCAATCAGTATCACTATTCCAGCCAGAGGCGATAAAGAATACAAATTATATTTAGCGAAAGACGCAACACTCGAATACACATGGAATACCGATGGTACAGCGCTATTTTTTGATTTTCACGGTGAACCAGCAGGCGATACAAGCGGGTTTTTTAAGAGCTTCAAAAAGAGTACCGACAGCCAGTCAAGTGGTTCTTTAATGACGTCATTTGAAGGAACACACGGCTGGTACTGGAAAAACACTACATCATCCCCCGTTACCATCACGTTAAAAGCCAGGGGTGAGTACCAGCGTTTGGATGTTAACAAGGATTTAGATCAGGCTGAACCAATACAAAAATCGAATACTACAACCCACGATACCATTGATTAACTTAAACCTAGAAAAATCAGTTGATCCACGAGCTAGAGCACAACTACTTGATTCGCTTGGCTATATGATAAAGATTTGATTCACCAACCAGGTGAACGCAAACTTTTTCATTACGCCAATCAAACCAATTACTTGCACTCTATTCTCGCGTCCAACTGATCTTTCTAGGCTGAACCAATACAAAAATCGAATACTACAACCCACGATACCATTGATTAACTTAAACCTAGAAAAATCAGTTGATCCACGAGCTAGAGCACAACTACTTGATTCGCTTGGCTATATGATAAAGATTTGATTCACCAACCAGGTGAACGCAAACTTTTTCATTACGCCAATCAAACCAATTACTTGCACTCTATTCTCGCGTCCAACTGATCTTTCTAGGTTAAACCTAAAAAACGCAGTTAACCCTGCTTAAGGGTCAATTTCAGCATAAATTTTCAATCTATTTCATTGCACTGGATTTATCCCGGTGCGGGTAACGCGATTATTTGTTCCGGTACTATTTTCAAGTTAAATGCCCTCATGGCATTAGCCAAAATATGCGCCCAGCAAGCATCTGGAGTCAACTGCGGCGCAGTGCTTTTAATGCCTTTAAAAAAGTTAACCATATGAAGATAAATTTCTTGCACTCGACCTGTTTCACTATGGCTGCTGGTGATCAACATTTTTTTCTGGCGACTTGTTTTCGTTAAGCGTCCAATGCTACTTAATATCAATTAGGTGCGGGAGATTTGGTGGATTTCGTCAGAATCCCGGCCGACCCTCGATTTGTGGCAGCTGTTTTTATCGATTACAACATGAGTTTATCCGGAGAGAGCCGTAGAAAAATCCCGCATATAAAGCCCGGATTTATTTCGTTGGTGGCGCACGCAAAGGTGGTTGGTGAAAAGAATAAAAGGGGATAAAAAGGCTTTTATAACGCTTTTTCGCCGGCGCATTCGCTAGACGGGGAATGCACAAAAAAAGCCCTGCAAAGAGAAGAAAAAATACCAGCGGGTTTAGTAAATTCGTTTTCTTGAGTAATTGCTCGGCACTGACTTCTACAGCAGAAGAATGACCATCGTGCAGTGCATGCATATGAAACCTGTTCGATTGCGCCAGAAACAACGTAATGCTGAGACACGATATCAACAGATATTTAAACATTAAATGATTATAACTTTTCTCCATAGACCGGAAGTCTAATCCTTGTTTATATGTTGTTCAAGCAGAAGACTTGTCCAACACCAAATGAGTCTGAAGCACCCTTTATTTCCAATGCGAAATTTCCAATGCGAAATAAGTCTAAAAAGGTGAAATAGGCTCAGTTTCTGCTCACGATCTGTAGATGAAAACGATCATGAATATAAATAAATTAACCACCGCAAAGTCCCTGGAGGATTTTCTTCTATAATTAGGAGGGAATTCAAGTCATAAATCATACCGGGCTTCGGATAAAACACAGAAAACACAGGTTAAGTCCGTTAAGAGCGCGCTTGATTTCTTTAAAACTCAATAAGTTAGCATTAATCAAGTGATTTCATTGCGCCTAATCTCTGCTGACAGTATAATTTCCGGCTATTTTACCTCGCAATAATCTGCAGGTTCTCTTATTCAAGTGTATTCAATTGGCGCTTGTCGCTAAAATGCATGTATATATTTGGTCAAAGCGAAGACATATGAGCAATCAAGAATTTAAAGGGCTTTATCGCCCTCAGTTTGAAAAAGACAATTGTGGCTTTGGCTTAATCGCCCAGATGGATGCCGAGCCTAGCCACTGGCTGGTGAAAACCGCCATCAGCTCCCTTGCCCGCCTGACGCACCGTGGTGCCGTCTCGGCCGACGGTAAAACCGGCGACGGTTGCGGCATTTTAATGCGCAAACCCGACAGTTTTTTGCGCTTAATAGCAGAAGAAAACAATTTTTCTTTAGGCAAAATCTACGCTGCGGGGATGATATTTCTCAACACTGACGATGCGCTTGCCAAAAAAGCCAGAGAAACGCTTAACAAAGAATTAACGGCAGAAGGCTTAAAAGTCGCAGGCTGGCGCGTCGTGCCAACGGACCCCACTGCCTGCGGCGAAGACGCGCTGTCAAGCCTGCCTCAGTTTGAGCATGTTTTTGTAAACGCAGTCGACTCGATGGACGAAGACACCTTCGAGCGTCACTTGTATATCGCCCGTCGACGCACTGAAAAAGCACTTGAAGGCACCGATGACGCCTTTTACGTCACCAGTCTTTCCTGTCGACTGATGTCGTACAAAGGCCTGGTCATGCCAGCGAATCTGCCTTTGTTTTACACGGATTTAAATGATGCGCGTTTCACCTCATCTATCTGCGTTTTCCATCAGCGCTTCTCAACAAATACCTGGCCTCAATGGCGCCTGGCTCAGCCGTTTCGTGTTCTCGCACACAATGGTGAAATCAATACCGTTCAGGGTAATCGTAACTGGTCTATCGCCCGTGGTCACAAATTTGATACACCGTTATTACCCATGGACGATATTCGCCCGATGGTTTCAACCACTGGCTCCGATTCCAACAGCATGGACAATATGCTTGAAGGCATGATGGCAGGCGGTTTAGATATTTTCCGGGCCATGCGTTACCTGATTCCACCGGCTTGGCAAAATGTCGAAACCATGGATCCGGATTTACGTGCTTATTATGAGTACAGCTCCATGCACATGGAACCCTGGGATGGCCCGGCCGGTGTGGTATTCACCGACGGACGCTACGCTGCTTGTGCGCTAGACCGAAATGGCCTGCGACCTGCACGTTACATCGTCACCAAAGATCGCCACATTACCATCGCATCAGAAGTGGGTGTGTATGATTACAAACCCGAAGATGTGGTTGCCAAAGGCCGCTTAAAACCCGGGCAGATGTTTGCAGTTGACACCCAATCCGGAAAAATCGTCGAACCGGAACAAATCGACAAGATTCTGTGCAAACGTCACCCTTATAAAGAGTGGCTTGACAAAAATGCGAAACATCTTGAGTCACGGCTATATGGTGACGACAATCTCTCGCCATCAATTCCTGAAGACAAAGTGGGTGTTTATCAAAAAATGTTTCAGGTTTCGTATGAAGAGCGCGAGCAGGTTATCGGCGTATTGGCACAAAGTGGCGCCGAAGCGATTGGCTCTATGGGTGATGACACGCCAATGGCGGTTTTATCAACCAAAGAACGATCCGTTTATGATTATTTCAGACAACAATTTGCCCAGGTAACTAATCCGCCAATTGATCCGTTACGTGAAAACATCGTCATGTCACTGGAAACCTGTTTTGGTCGCGAGCAAAATCTGTTTGAAGAAACAGAAGATCACGCAGACAGGCTGCTGGTTGACTCTCCGGTTATTTCACAGGGTAAATTTGATCAGTTACTGTCGCTTGACGACGATAAATACGCGCACCAATTTATTGAGCTTAACTACGCAGACACTGAACAAAGCAACCTCAAAGAGGCAATCATTGCCGTTTGCGATACCGCTGTTGCAGCAGTAAAAGCGGGTAAAGTTGTGCTGGTGCTTTCTGATCGAAACATTCACAAAAACAAGTTACCTATTCATGCGTTACTGGCAACTGGCGCAGTTCATCATCGTCTGATTGCGGAAGGCCTGCGTTGTGACGCCAACATCGTTGTCGAAACCGGTACCGCACGTGACTCCCATCAGTTTGCTGTTTTACTTGGTTACGGTGCAACTGCGATTTACCCTTATCTTGCCTACGAATGCCTGGCCGATATGGCGCGCAAAGGTGAACTGGAAGACGGTACGTCACCTCGACTGGCTACCCGGTACCGAAAAGGTATCAACAAAGGGCTTTACAAAATCACCTCCAAGATGGGTATTTCAACCATCACGAGTTACCGTGGCGCACAGTTGTTTGAGGCCATCGGTCTAAATACCGACATTATTGATCTATGTTTTAAAGCAACCATTTGCCGAATTCAGGGGTCAACTTTTGACGACCTCGAAGCAGAGCAACGCAGCCTCGCAAAAGCGGCCTGGATTCCACGCAAAGATATCGACCACGGCGGTTTACTCAAATACGTTCACGGTGGTGAGTATCACGCTTACAATCCGGACGTTATTCAAACCTTGCAGGTTGCAGTTAAAAGTGGCAAGTACAGTGACTACACAAAATACGCCGACATCGTTAACACTCGCCCTGTTTCATCATTAAGAGACATGCTCTCGGTTAATCCAAGTAATTCACCGATCAGTATTGATGACGTAGAACCCGCGACTGAAATTTACAAACGTTTTGACAGCGCTGGTATGTCACTCGGCGCATTGTCACCAGAAGCGCACGAGTCATTGGCAATAGCCATGAACCGCCTTGGCGGGCGTTCTAACTCCGGTGAAGGCGGCGAAGCCATCGAACGTTACGGCAATGAAAAAGTTTCCAAGATTAAGCAAATTGCATCCGGTCGATTTGGTGTAACACCTCATTATCTGATGAATGCCGAAGTCATTCAGATCAAAATTGCCCAGGGCGCAAAACCTGGTGAAGGTGGACAATTACCTGGCGGAAAAGTCAATAAGCTCATCGCCACGCTGCGCTTTGCAACACCTGGCGTTTCTCTAATATCACCGCCACCACATCATGATATTTATTCGATTGAAGATCTGGCGCAACTCATTTTTGACATAAAACAAGTTAATCCTGACGCATTAGTCTCAGTCAAACTGGTTGCCGAAGCCGGTGTTGGTACCATCGCTGCCGGTGTTGCAAAAGCCTATGCTGATTTGATTACCATTTCCGGTTATGACGGCGGCACAGGTGCAAGCCCGTTAACCTCCGTTAAATATGCTGGCTCTCCGTGGGAATTAGGTTTAACCGAAACACACCAGACATTACGTGCAAATAACTTACGTAACAAAGTTCGCCTGCAGACAGACGGCGGTTTAAAAACCGGGCTTGATGTAATCAAGGCTGCGATTTTAGGTGCGGAAAGCTTTGGTTTTGGTACAGGGCCAATGGTTGCGCTGGGTTGTAAGTACTTACGTATCTGTCATCTGAATAACTGCGCGACTGGCGTTGCGACTCAAAACAGTATTTTACGTCGCGACCACTTCATTGGTTTGCCTGAAATGGTCATGAATTATTTTATTTTCGTCGCCCAGGAAACCCGTGAATGGATGGCAAAACTCGGTGTCAGCAAGCTGGAAGATTTAATCGGCCGTACTGACTTGTTAAGCATTATTGAAGGTAAAACCAGCAAACAAAGTAACCTGGATTTATCGCCACTACTTTCAGACGGTGGCGTACCTGCAGACAAAGCTCAGTTTTGTGTCGAGCCTAAAAACGAACCATTTGATAAAGCCGAACTGGCTGAACAAATGATTGTCGACATGGCGGACGCGATTCAAAACAAATCCGGCGGTGAATTTTCTTACAACGTGTTTAATACTTCGCGCTCCATTGGCGCACGTGTATCCGGCCAAATCGCCAAACAACACGGCAACCAAGGCATGAGCGATGCGCCTGTTACTCTTAATCTGTCAGGCTCTGCCGGCCAGAGTCTAGGCGTGTGGAATGCGGGTGGCCTGCACATTAAATTAGCTGGTGACGCAAACGATTATGTTGGCAAAGGCATGACCGGCGGCAAAATCACCATTCATCCACCGACAAGCAGTAGTTTCAAAACCAATGTCTCTACCATTATCGGCAACACCTGTTTATACGGTGCAACCGGCGGGAAATTGTTTGCGGCGGGTCTGGCCGGTGAGCGTTTTGCGGTAAGAAACTCCGGCGCAAATGCGGTTGTTGAAGGTGTTGGCGACCACGGTTGTGAATACATGACTGGCGGCTGCGTCACTGTTTTAGGCCAAACCGGATTAAACTTTGGTGCGGGCATGACCGGTGGTTTTGCGTATGTACTTGATGAAAACAATACCTTCGTCGACAAATACAATCATGAACTCATCGACATTCACCGTATATCAATCGAAATGATGGAAGCACATCGTAACCATCTTCGTGACGTGATTTCCGATTATGTGAATGAAACCGGCAGCGAATGGGGTCAACATATTCTTGATCGTTTTTCTGACTACATCGGCAGGTTCTGGCTGGTTAAACCAAAAGCGGCAGAACTGGATTCATTACTTGATACTTTACACAGTGCTGCATAACAGGTTCTAAGATTATGGGAAATAATTTTCAATTTATTCAGGTCAAGCGCATTGACCCAACAAAGAAAACCGCCGTTAGTCGCCTTAAAAACTTCGACGAGATTTACGGTGATTTCGACAAAGATGATTCTCGCAATCAGGCAGACAGGTGCCTCGACTGCGGTAACCCGTATTGCGAATGGAAATGTCCGGTTCACAACTACATTCCCGACTGGTTAAAGCTTGTCGCTGAAGACAAAATTATTGAAGCAGCCGAGCTTTCACATAAAACCAATTCATTGCCCGAAATTTGTGGTCGGGTTTGTCCTCAGGATCGTTTATGCGAAGGTGCCTGCACCTTAAATGATGGTTTTGGCGCAGTCACCATCGGCTCGATCGAGAAGTACATCAGCGACCAGGCGTTTGCAATGGGCTGGAAACCAGACTTGTCAAACGTTACCGATACAGGAAAAACCGTTGCTATTATTGGCGCAGGCCCGGCCGGATTAGGTTGTGCTGATATTTTAATTCGCAACGGTGTTAAACCGGTTGTTTATGACAAGTATCCTGAAATTGGCGGCTTATTAACATTTGGTATTCCCGGTTTCAAACTGGAAAAGAGTGTTATCGAAAACCGCCGAAAAATTCTCGAAGGCATGGGTGTTCAATTTATTCTAAACACGGAAATAGGCAAAGACATCGACTTTCAAGATTTGCTTGATCAACACGATGCTGTTTTCCTTGGCATGGGCACCTATAAATACATGAAAGGCGGTTTTCCCGGCGAAGATCTACCCGGTGTTCACGAAGCCCTGCCTTACCTGATTTCAAACACCAATGAAGTCATGAACTACAAAATTAAAGCCAATGTATTTGTTGATTTAAAAGACAAAAACGTCATCGTCCTGGGTGGTGGTGATACCGCGATGGACTGTAACCGCACCGCCGTTAGACAAAACGCAAAAAACGTTTCATGTGTTTATCGCCGTGACGAAGAAAATATGCCCGGCTCAAAACGTGAAGTCGCCAATGCCAAAGAAGAAGGCGTAAACTTTATGTTTAACCGCCAGCCTCTGGAAGTTGTCGGCAATGGCAAGGTTGAAGGCCTTAAAGTGATTTCAACAAAACTCGGTGAGCCAGACGAAAAAGGCAGAAGACGCCCTGAGTCCATTGCAGGATCAGAAGAAATTATTCCGGCAGATGCCGTTATCATCGCATTTGGCTTTCAACCTAGTCCGTCTGAATGGTTTGCTGATTTTGATATCAAAACCGATAACCGGGATCGCGTCATTGCACCTGAAAAGGCAAAATACAAATTTCAAACAGCTAATCCGAAAGTGTTTGCCGGGGGAGACATGGTACGCGGCTCTGACCTGGTGGTGACCGCTGTTTTTGAGGGAAGACAGGCAGCAGAGGGTATCCTCGATTACCTTGAAATCTAATAATCTTGCATTCGCGCACCTGACGCGAATGCAAGCATAAAAAAATAGAGATAATAAAATGACAGAATTAAAAAACGACAGTTTTCTTCGCGCACTGGCCAAAGAGCCCGTTGATTCAACGCCAATATGGATGATGCGTCAGGCTGGCCGTTATTTACCAGAATATCGTGCTACCCGCGCCAAAGCGGGTAGCTTTATGGACTTATGCAGAAATGCAGATCTTGCCTGTGAAGTGACACTTCAACCATTAGAACGTTACCCCCTGGATGCGGCGATTTTATTTTCCGACATTTTAACCATTCCCGATGCAATGGGCTTAGGCTTAACATTTGAAGCCGGTGAAGGGCCTCGTTTTTCAAACCCGGTTCGAACCGAAGCCGACGTCAACAAATTATTTGTACCTGACCCGGAAGGTGAACTGCAATATGTTATGAACGCAGTTCGTACCATTCGTCGCGAGTTAAATGGTCGTGTACCTTTAATTGGTTTTTCCGGCAGCCCGTGGACATTAGCCACTTACATGGTTGAAGGCAGCGGCACAAAAGAATATGCCCACGTTAAAGGCATGATGTTTGACCGCCCTGACCTGATGCATAAATTGCTTGATACTACCGCACAGTCGGTCACAAGTTACTTAAACGCACAAATCAAAGCCGGCGCACAAACCGTAATGATTTTTGACACCTGGGGTGGTGTTTTAACACCGAGAGACTATAAAGAATTTTCACTACATTACATGAAACAAATCGTTGACGGCTTGATTCGCGAAAATGACGGCCGTAAGGTGCCCGTCATGTTGTTTACCAAGGGCGGTGGCCAATGGTTAGAAGACATGGCTGATACCGGTTGTGATGGCCTTGGTATCGACTGGACACAGGACATTGGCGAAGCCCGAAAACGTGTCGGCAATAGCGTTGCTCTACAAGGCAACATGGACCCAAGCATTCTTTATGCTTCACCAGAGCGCATCCGCGAAGAAGTTAAAACAATTCTTGCCGCTTATGGCGAGGGCTCAGGCCACATATTTAACCTGGGTCATGGCATTCATCAGCATGTTGATCCTGAACATGCCGGTGCATTTATCGCCGCAGTTAAAGAGCTTAGCCCGCAGTATCATAAATAATGACTCAGGGCTCTCATCTTTTGTCCCAGGTTTAACCTAGAAAGATCAGTTGGACGCGAGAATAAAGTGCAAGTAATTGGTTTGATTGGCGTAATGAAAAAGTTTGCGTTCACCTGGTTGGTGAATCAAACCTTTATCATATAGCCAAGCGAATCAAGTCGTTGTGCTCTAGCTCGTGGATCAACTGATTTTTCTAGGTTTAAGCACCCTGAACCATTATTACGTTATGTAACATCTTGCAAAAAGGGCTGGAAATTTTTTCAGCCCTTTTTGCTTTTAGACACCAACATTAAGCGCAGTAAAACAATGAAATTTCTCTCACTCACGTCAAAGGCAGTCAGCACCGGCATTGATTACGTCAATGATGTAATTTCCAGAACCGCCGCCTGGTTGGTGGTCGCCATGGTTGTTGTTACCTTTGGTATTGTTGTCATGCGTTATTTATTTAACATCGGCTCCATTCAGGCGCAGGAATCCGTGATTTACATGCATGCCATCGTGTTTATGCTTGCCGCTGCATCTACGCTAAAACAAGACGGACATGTAAGAGTAGACATTTTTTATAGCAAAATGTCGGTAAGAAAAAAAGCCTTGGTTAACTTTTTCGGTAATTTATTTTTGCTCATCCCCGTCTGCATATTTATTTTGTGGAACAGTTGGGAGTACGTTCTAAACGCCTGGAACATAAAAGAAGGCTCGCGCGAGGCCGGCGGGTTACCCTGGGTTTATCTGTTAAAAACGGTGATGATATTTTTTGCGGTTATGCTGATTCTACAGGGAATTTCAGAAATGTTAAAAAGCCTGAAAAGCTTTTTCTCCCCCGAAAAAAGCACCCCTGCTGATACCGACACAGTCAACAGCAGCACCAATAACGACACGGGGGTATAACAATGGACTACATGGCTTTTTATATGTTCGGTGCTGTCTGCCTCGTTCTCCTGATGGGTTTTCCCGTTGCTTTCACTTTAGCCGGGACATCGCTGGGTTTCGCTGGGCTGGGTTATTATCTCGACGTGTTTGATGAAGCCTTTTTAATGGCAATGCCAAACCGACTATTTGGTTTGATGATGAATGAAACACTCATCGCTGTACCGCTGTTTATTTTTATGGGCGTCATGCTGGAAAAAGCCAAGGTTGCCGAAAACCTGCTGAAAAGCATGGCCGCACTGTTTGGAAAAATGCCTGGCGGGCTTGGTATATCCGTCACACTGGTGGGTATGTTGCTCGCGGCGAGCACGGGCATTGTTGGTGCGACCGTGGTTACCATGGGCCTGCTTGCGCTGCCGTCGATGATGAAACGCGGCTACGACCCCTGCATCGCCACAGGGACTATTTGTGCAACCGGAACGCTTGGGCAAATTATTCCGCCTTCAATCGTGCTGGTTTTGCTCGGTGACGTCCTTTCATCAGCCTACCAGCAAGCACAACTGGATATGGGTATTTTTGCACCCGAAACTATTTCCGTTGGTGATTTATTTGCCGGCGCGCTGATTCCAGGTTTGTTACTGGTTGGCCTGTACCTGTCTTATTTAATTATCGTCGCTTTCGTTAGTCCGCAGCGCATGCCCAGCCTTCAGGCAAGTACTCTTACCAGTACTCTTACCAGTACTCTTAACAGCACTCTTACCAACACGAATACCAACACAAATACCAATAACAATTCAAACACTGAAAAAGAAATGAGCTTCGGGCAGATGTTTAACAGCCTGATCCCACCACTGTTCCTTATCGTCTCTGTACTGGGCTCCATCATCGGCGGACTGGCAACACCAACCGAAGCCGCATCCGTTGGCGCAATGGGCGCGATTTTATTGGCATTTTTACAAAAACAATTAAGCTTTCCGACACTAAAAAACGTGTCTCAGGAAACAACGCGCGTCACCAGCATGGTGTTTATGATTTTAATTGGAGCGTCGGTGTTTTCGCTGGTTTTTCGTGGTTTTGATGGCGACGAGCTGGTTCACGAATTACTATCAGACTTGCCCGGTGGTGTTTTCGGGGCAATGCTGGCTGTCATGCTGGTCATGTTTTTGCTGGGTTTTGTGCTGGACTTTATCGAAATCACGTTTGTTGTTGTACCCATTGTTGGCCCGGTACTATTAGCAATGGGACTCGACCCGGTTTGGCTGGGCATCATGATCGCGATTAATCTGCAAACATCTTTTTTGACACCACCGTTTGGATTCGCCTTATTTTATTTGCGCGGCGTTGCGCCCAAAAGCATTACCACCGCTCAAATCTACAAAGGTGTTATACCGTTTATTTTTATACAGCTCATTGCATTAGTGGCAATTGCATACTGGCCGGGGCTGGCGACCTGGCTACCGGGTATCATATACCCGGAATAATTCCACTCGCGTTCTAAAGATCCCGCGCGTTCAAGTAAGCGCGCTCAGAAATATTCTGCCATGCGATCGATTGCTCGCGAAACTGAAAATAAGACTCATAAACTTTTTTCGTCAGTGGGTCTTTTGAAGCAACATCGGCAACCACCTGTTCGGACAAGGTTCTCAAGTTTGTTAAAACCTCATCGGGTAAACGTTTAACAGCCACTTTATGTTTCACCTTCAGCGTTTCCAGTGCCGAGGCATTTCTTGCTGTGTATTCCGCCGTTAACTCGTCACTGGAAACACGGCAGGACTGAAGCACGATCGTTTGTAAATCTTTAGGTAATGACTCCAACGCTTCTTTATTAATCGTTGCCTCTAGGGAGGTACCCGGCTCGTGCCAGCCCGGATAATAATAATATTTTGCGGCTTTATAAAAACCAAACGCCAGGTCATTATAAGGGCCAATCCATTCGGTCGCATCAATCGCGCCGGATTTAAGCGATGAATAGATCTCACCACCCGGGATATTCACCGGGGTACCACCCGCGCGTTTTAACACATCCCCACCGAGGCCGGGAATACGCATTTTTAATCCCTTCAGGTCGGCCATTGAATTTATTTCTTTATTAAACCAGCCGGCCATCTGCACCCCGGAGTTTCCTGCCGCCGCAGGCACCAAACCAAACGGCGCATAAACTTCTTTCCACAACGCCATGCCACCGCCGTAATATAACCAGGCATTCATTTCCTGACCGGTTAAACCATATGGCACACCCGCGAAAAACTGTGCGGCAGGTGATTTTCCTTTCCAGTACAGGGCTGCGGCGTGGCCCATTTGTGCCGTGCCCGCTGACACCGCATCAAACACTTCAAACGGTGGTACCATTTCACCAGCACCGTAGACTTTTACTTGCAAGCGTCCACCACTCATTTCTCCGATCAAATTCGCTAGGAAATTAGCACCGGTTCCCAGGCCGGGGAAATTTTTCGGCCAGGTGGTGATCATCTTCCATTTAATTGTTTTTTTAGCATGAACAACCGGCGCTGACGCTAAAGCGGCACCGGCAACCAAAGAGCCTGCACCCAGGTTTTTTATAAACTTACGGCGATCCATATTTATTATCCTTTTTTAAACTTAAAGGGTCACTCTCTTCGGTCTAAACCCGTGCGTTCAAATAAGCACGTTCAGAAATATCATGCCAGGACTTAACCTGATCTCTAAACTGTACAAACGATTCAAACACTTTTTTCGACATGGCATCTTTTCCGGCGATGTCTGATACCACTTCGTCTGACAATGTTTTTAATTTTTTTAATACGTCGTCAGGCAGTTTTTTAAGATTGACTTTGTATTTATTCACCAGCGTAGCCAACGCGGTATTGTTGCGTGCGGTGTACTCAGCCAGCATATCCTGATTGGCAACACGACAGGCCTGTTTCACAATCTTCTGCAAATCTTTGGGTAATTTATCAAAGGCTTTTTGATTGATGATGGCTTCAAGCGTGGTACCGGGCTCATGCCAACCGGGGTAGTAATAATATTTTGCGGCTTTATACAATCCAAAAGCCAAATCATTATAAGGCCCTACCCATTCGGTGGCATCAATCGCGCCGGTTTGCAAAGACGAAAAAATTTCACCACCGGGCAAACTCACGGGAGTGCCACCTGCGCGTCTTAATACCTCTCCACCTAAGCCGGGGATTCGCATTTTTAAGCCTTTCAAATCAGCAACCGTGTTAATTTCACGGTTAAACCAGCCCGCCATTTGCACACCAGTATTACCAGCGGGTGCGGGAATCAAACCAAACGGCTTATAAACGGCTTCCCACAATTGCAGGCCGCCGCCGTGATATAACCAGGCATTCATTTCCTGTGCGGTTAAACCAAAAGGCACCGCAGCAAAAAACTGAGCGGCTTCGGATTTACCCTTCCAGTAATACGCCGCACCATGACCCATTTGCGCTGTGCCACGAGATACGGCATCAAATATTTCAAACGGCGGCACCAGTTCATTTGCGCCGTAAACTTTGACCTTCATGCGGCCGCCGCTCATTTCGTTGATTAAGCGGGCAAGATTATTCGCACCGGTACCTAAACCGGGGAAATTTTTCGGCCAGGTTGTGACCATTTTCCAGCGAATTTTCCGTGCAGCTGACGCATCTTTCGCCACCGCGAGCGAACCGCCTGTTGCCAGCGTGCCCAGACCAACCGTTTTTATAAACTTTCTTCTGTCCATAGTGATGCCTTAATGATGATGTCTTATGGTGATATACTGACTCCTGCCACTTTACCGATAAAAGCACCGCCATTCAACGAGTGAAATTAACAGAATGAAATACAAAGACCTTCGTGATTTTATAGATCAGCTGGAAAAACAAGGTGAGCTAAAACGCATCAAGCGCGAAGTTGACCCCAACCTTGAAATTACTGAAATCAGCGACCGCACATTACGCGCCGAAGGCCCTGCACTGCTGTTCGAACACGTGAAAGGCTCCCGATTTCCTTTACTCGCCAATTTATTCGGCACCCCCAAACGTGTTGCCATGGGCATGGGCGAAGATAGCGTTGAGGCCTTACGTGAAGTCGGCAAATTGCTCGCCTACCTAAAAGAACCCGAGCCACCAAAAGGGCTAAAAGACGCCTGGGAGAAAATGCCGGTATTCAAACAGGTGCTCAATATGGCCCCGAAAATCGTCAAAAATGCCGCCTGTCAGCAAGTGGTTATCGAAGGTGCGCAGGTTGATCTATCAAAACTGCCTATTCAAACCTGCTGGCCGGGTGATGCAGGCCCGTTAATCACCTGGGCACTGGTCGTCACCAAAGGCCCGCATAAAGAACGACAGAACATGGGCATTTATCGCCAACAGGTCATTGGCAAAAACAAGGTCATCATGCGCTGGCTTGCCCATCGCGGCGGCGCACTGGATTTTCGGGAGTGGCAAAAAGCACATCCCGGTGAACCATTCCCGGTATCGGTCGCGCTAGGCGCTGATCCAGCCACTATTCTTGCCGCGGTTACCCCCGTGCCCGATGCGCTATCTGAATACGCATTTGCCGGTTTATTGCGCGGCTCAAAAACCGAACTTGTTAACTGCAAAACGAACGATTTACAAGTGCCTGCCAGTGCCGAGTTTGTACTCGAAGGGCATATCTATCCCGATGAAATGGCGCCAGAAGGCCCGTTTGGTGACCACACCGGTTACTATAACGAAGTTGATGAGTTTCCGGTTTTTACGATCGAAAAAATTACTCACCGCAAAAATCCGATTTACCATTCAACCTACACCGGCCGCCCACCGGATGAGCCTGCGGTATTGGGCGTTGCACTAAATGAAGTTTTTGTGCCTATTTTACAAAAACAGTTTCCTGAAATTGTGGATTTTTATCTGCCGCCTGAAGGCTGTTCTTACCGTATGGCCGTGGTCAGCATTAAAAAACAATATGCCGGACACGCTAAACGCATCATGCTGGGCGTCTGGTCTTTTTTACGACAATTCATGTATACCAAGTTTGTCATCGTCACCGATGATGATGTGAACGTGCGCGACTGGAATGATGTTATCTGGGCGATGACAACCCGCATGGATCCGGGGCGCGATACCACCATCATTGATAATACGCCGATTGATTATCTGGATTTCGCCTCTCCCGTATCCGGCCTGGGTTCAAAAATGGGGTTTGATGCAACCAACAAATGGTCCGGTGAAACCAATCGGGAATGGGGAACAACCATCAGCATGAACGAAGATATAAAAAAACACGTTGATGATATCTGGGACGAACTGGGGATATTAGACAATTGATATTCGTCTCGCATTTAACGACAAAAAATATAAGCCTGACGTCACATTCGTGATATTTACGTTCCTGTTTTTTGCCTGTAATCGGAAAAAAATACGTCGATAACAAAAAATCGACGATAACAGGGCTTTTGTGGGCTTCCGAAGGCACGGGGTATTTATTTAGAAAACAACAAGCACATTGGTACAGATTCTGCCTATAGAGTTCGAAAACAAAATTATAACGAAAGAAATACAATAAATGATTTTTAATCGATTAGTTTTTCGGCTCATATCAGCCTGCCTTTTTATTTCACTCATTACCACCTTAAATGGCTGCGCTTACCAACCGGTAAAGCCCTGGCATCGCGACGTGCTCTCAAAAGAAATGGCGCAACTGGTACCCGACCCGCTAGAAAACGAATCTGACGAACACATTTATTTCAGCAAAGAATCCGCCAAAGGTGGCCAGGGCGTTGGTGGAGGCGGCTGCGGATGCAATTAAAAAAGAACCAATCCATACGCGCCAAACTCGCGCTGGCTACATCGGCACTTTTAGTGACAAACCCGATAACCACACTGGCCGAAACCGGTGCCGTCGCCGATAACGACCGGTTTGATATTTCACGTTTGTATTATACCGAGCAGGAACGTGTCACTGTCGAAAAAATCCAGGCATCGGTCAGTAAAGCACTCAACGAATCAAATAAATTTAAATTCAGCTACGTATACGACACCATGAGTGGCGCATCACCCAATGGTCGTATTTATAACGCGAGTGGTGTCGGCAGCAACATCACCTACACAACCGCCTCTGGCAACGCCAACACAGTCGCAAACAATGCTGGCGGCGCTGCCGCAACCTGGAAAACAACCTTTAAAGACGCCAGAACCGCATTTAATGCTGAGTGGGAACACGCCCTCACAACCACATTAAAAGCCGTTGCAGGCGCAGCCAACTCATCTGAAAACGACTATGACTCACGTACCTATAGCGGTAGATTATTATGGGATGTGGATCAACGCCGAACCACACTCACCATCGGCGCGTCCACTAATTTTGATACCGTAAAAGCCATTGGTGGTAACCCAAAAGGCGGGACAACAATTGCGTGCATGGCTGACACGAGCTTTGCACCAAACTGGTTGAGCTGTAATCCAAACACGATTTATTACAAACCCGCCAGCAAAGTCACCAGTGATTATCTCGTCGGCATAACACAGGTCTGGAATCGTAATACCTTAATGCAGTTCAACGTTGCTTTGAGTCAGGAAAAAGGATATCTCACCGACCCTTACAAGCAAGTCAGCATTGTCGACTCTCAATTTGGTGGTGAAATTGCCATCATCAACGAACAACGACCCGACACCCGAAAAACACGAGCGCTGTTTTACAAAGTGGTGTATCTGCCCACCGATAATATTGCCACACACAGTTCTTATCGCTTATTTTGGGACGACTGGGGAATTGTTTCTCACACCTTTGATGAACGCATACGTTTTAATTTTAATGAAAAAATTTACATACAGGCACACGGCCGCCTTCACTGGCAGGGCGCCGCTGATTTTTTTCGATCTTCGGTTGGCGCAGATGTGAACTCGAATAATTATTTTGCAAACGCACCGCAATATATCAGCGCCGACTCCCGGCTTGGTGAGCTAGCCACAGTCACCGCTGGATTAAAAATGGGATACAAAATCAACAACAGCAGCAATATATCAAGCCGTGTTGAGAACATGATACAAAAATATAACCAGGCATTACTGCCAACGATGAAAACCTGGATTGTGCAAATTATTCTTAACATTAAGTTTTAGGTTTTCAATGTTAGACGTTAAGTTTTCAGTAGGAAAGGTGCTGCAGTGAGATCAACACTTGTTCACAAAAATGACCACTGGCGGGGCACATTTTTTGCCATGGCGGGTAACTGTGAAATACTCATTGATGTCAAACAGAAAACCTTGGCGCAGGCGATATTAAATTGCGTCGAACAGGAAGTAAAACGCATAGAAAAAAAGTATAGCCGTTACACCGCCGACAACATTATCTATAAAATCAACAACACCAACGGCCGACCCGTTAACGTTGATGATGAAACCGGACGACTGCTTGATTATGCAAACCAGTGTTACGAACTCAGCGATGGCGCATTTGACATCACCTCCGGCGTGTTACGAAAAGTCTGGAAATTTGATGGCAGCGAACACATCCCCACCCAGAACGAAATAAACAATATATTGAACCTCGTCGGCTGGCAAAAAATAAAATGGCGTTCGCCCGAACTTCAATTATTACCTGGCATGCAGATTGATTTTGGCGGACTCGGAAAAGAATACGCCGCTGACCGTGCCGCGCTACTTGTTAGTGAACAATTTTCAAACCACGTACTCATCAATCTTGGCGGAGACATTGCCGCTGCAGGCCCACGTCAAGACGGCCGTCCCTGGGAAATTGGCCTGCAAGACCCGAATAAAAAAAATAAAACTGCCATGGCCAACGTAAAATTACACCACGGTGCCGTTGCCACCAGTGGCGATTTAAATCGGTTTTTATTAAAAGATGGCGTGCGTTACACCCACATCCTTAACCCGAACACCGGCTGGCCAGTCAAAAATGCGCCGCGTCAGGTCACCGTGATAGCCGACACCTGCACTGATGCGGGCATGTTGTCTACGTTTTCGATTCTTCACGGTCAAGGCGCTGAAGATTTTTTGAAAGCACAGGATGTTGAGTACCGGATTATTTATTAGCACCTGAATTTCCAGCTCAAAAAAAAGAGGAAAACGCGGGCCAAATTCGCTTTTTTCACTTTTTATTACACTTACACAGAATCAACCAATAAATAAATTTTCAGAACCCGTCTCATCAATTGCCTCATAGCCACCTGTTAACACTTCCGGATTTTGAATACCAAAATACTGATAGACCGAGGCAGCAATGGCAAATGGTGCCGTTGTATATGAGTTACTTGTAGGCTGGGTATACAAACGGTTTTGATTCGCATTTCCGCTAACCTCAGTCTCTCCCACAATTTTACCTAACTCTCTGCCAGGAAGCCCGGCCGCGCTGGGACCGGCGCCTACTGTGTACAAATTCTGGCAGTTACCGTGATCCCAGCCACCGGAATCATTCAGATTTGCGTTACGACCAAAGTCACCAAACACATTAATCACCACATTTCCCATACCTGCAGCTTCAAGATGTTGTCCGGCGACTTCTAACGACTGCATTAAATTTCGCATACGACTCGGGTAGTTATTGTCGCTTAACGCTGCATTGTGATCATCCCAGCCACCTAAGCCTCCACTACCTAAACTGACAAACAAAGTGTCAGGATTATATATCATCAATTCAACCGCGGCCTTCAATTTGGGGCCGAAATTTCCGCCGGGATAGGTAATAAATTCATTTGTCTCACTGGCGACATCTGACCCGTCAACAAAATCAGGATTACGATAGGTGATCGTCGGCGCGCTTATTTTCTCGCTTAAATCACCAATAAAGCCATCAATTTCACCGCGTTTTGAAAATCCCGACGTCACTTTTTGATAACGTGCGGCATCAGTTGAAGCCGACGATTGAGCAAGCACCTCTAACACCGCATCCATATCACCGATGGCAGAGGGGCGACGCTGATAGGGGTTTTCAAGGTTGCTGTTAAGCGAAATAGGCTTATAAGACAGCGACAACCCACTACCTTGATTAAATACCACTGACTCACCTTCAAAGGTGGCGAACGGGAAAATAGCGTCTTCGTTTATCACTTCTTTCGCGGCCAATATTGCTGCAATATTTGTTGCGATACCCGGGCGAGAATTATCCTCACCGATCATGCCGGTTAAATTTGAAAATATACTGGGCCGATGCGCACGTGAGTTATCTTTATCCCGATGAATCGAGCGATAAATCGACAAACGTTTTTTACCCAGCATGCGCTCCATCTCGCGTCCACCAGCATCCAGCCAAAATCCATTCGCCGTATGCTGGGTGCCGCCGGGTAAAAAACTCGCCGGATACTTATTTTTTGAGCTGGCGTTAATCTCATCAATATTCGTCAGGTTACCGCCCAGCTCAGACGGGCCACCATACAGAAAAATATTGATCACTTTAGGTAAAACCGACGGTTTGACGAAATCGATCTCATCACCAATCATTTGTCGGGCACCGATTAAGTTACGACTCGACAAATTAGATGCAGCGGCGCTGGAAATAACACCCTGCCCATTCATCATTGATGGCACTAATATTGAACTACCCATTAAGCCTAAAGATTTAATAAATGAACGGCGTTTCATCAGGCGTCTCCTGTCGTTATTGCTTTGAAATAGTAGAGCTCAGGTAAACGTGAAATATAGTCAAACACAATAATGGCCTGATCATTTCGATCTGTTTCATTTTCGGTATCAACAAACAACTGGACGAGCACATCCAGTTCTTCCTGTGTCGCTTTCCGGCTTAATGTCGACAAGAACAGGAAGTGAACATATTCTTCCAGTGAAAACAAATCCCCTTTACGCCTGAATTCAGCTCCCCATGCGCCCCAGCCACCGTTCGTTTTTGTAAACAATCGTTCTCTAACTGCTTTGTGATAATACGCAAAGCTCAAAGAATCAAGCGGCTGCCCCATAAAGCGACCTAACTTTAACGTCATTGCCGGCTGGTTCATGTTTCTTAAGTTTGGATTAGTGCCACCATCCTCAACTAACTGATTTAAAAAATTCGTTCTTGCACGCCAGTCAATGCGGCTTGCCAGATTAAAAAATGTTTCTTCAAAACTTTTCGGCTTTTCCGTATTCATCAAATATTCTTTGGAAAAAATAATCGCGGTAAAAATATCATGAAAACGAACCGGATTGGTTGCGACAATGTCAGCCACAATCGCGCTACGTGTTGCAGCTGGCGCCGTTGGAAAAAAACAGTCAACAAGATAAGTGGTCATTCTAGGAATCACTAAAGCGTGATTTGAGATTAATTGAAAAAAATCATCACAGGTTGTTATCCAACTGCCAAGTACGTTTTGTGGCACTGTATTTTGCTGATCAAAATCCACTTTTAAGCGATAACGCGCATCATTATTTGCATCGGTCAAACTGTAGTTTTTACAGGCAATGGATGCTTTCGGCACGTCCTCATCCCGATCAAACAGGCCAAGATAAATTTCAATCATCTCTCGGGTATTATCTTCTGGCGAGCGAAACCGGCGCCAGTTGGCTTCCGACTTCATGTGGGCGTAAATAATATCTCTTATGCTCACGTCCTCGCTCATCGCTTTTGAAAGCCCATCATAAATGCGATCAACGTCGATATAATTTGCGGTATCAATTTCTTCTGCTGGCGAAAACAGAATTGTATTCGCCAGCACGTAAGCCATCCAGGCCTCAAACTGATCGCGACTAATAGGATATTCAGTAATCGCGGCTAAAGGCTGGCCTTTGGAGCGACGGGTTTCACTTGAAAAACTGTGGCGCTGTTCCACCGCATTGGTGTAGAGGTCTTTATTTTTTAATTTGACGGATAAATTTTTGCGCGTATCAACAATAAATTCGCTACCGCTATCCGTCACTGCGAGTGATTTATCGTAGGTATTAAAATTAAAAAACTCGTCTGCGGGTACGCCTTTAAATAACGTTGATGCCAGTTTGTTTGCCGTTTGATATTGTTTTTCTACTGATAAATTTTGATATTCTACTTTGCTTAACGGCGCGGCAATACCTTTAGGTACTTTCTGACCGCCCAGCGTTTCATCCACTTCAAGCTGTTCGTCCTGGCAAGCCATCAACGAAATAACCAGGCCGACAATTAATAAGGTTTTGCTTAACATACTTATCCCCATACTTTTTTGCTTTATTACTGCTTTCTTTTAGCTATCGAATGTTTACCCTAGAAAGATCAGTTGGACGCGACAATAGAGTGCAAGTAATTGGTTTGATTGGCGTAATGAAAAAGTTTGCGTTCACCCGGTTGGTGAATCAAACCTTTATCACATAGCCAAGCGAATCAAGTAGTTGTGCTCTAGCTCGTGGATCAACTGATTTTTCTAGGTTTAATCACTAAACAGGGGCAACTGCACGGATAATGCCACTATTCAATATACACTGAAGACTCGGCTTCAGGCGTGATGGACAACACAATTTCGCCCATTTACAGAAAAAAATAAAGCAAAGGAGTAGGCGTAAGCAACTGAAGTAAAACAATAAAATTAAAAAAACAGATAATCACACCAATTTTATTGAAATAAAAACAGGTGCGTACGGAGCTATGAAACCCCGCATACAGGAAGGATGCAAAGGCGTTTAAAGGAAAGTACAGAAAAACGTGAGTGTGTTAATTTCCAGCAAATGTCTCTGTTAGGCAACAGAATTAGTTTTGAACATCGCCATATAAATGCATTATTTAGCCGGGAATTTAGCCACAATTTCGATTGATTTATTATCCCGAACAACAATCAGTGGTAACCAGGTACCAAACGCCGTTGCTTTTACCGCATTAACCACATCTATCACCCTTAAAACCGGTTTGCCGGCAATCAATGTGACTTTGTCCCCAGCTTTTATGCCGGCAACCTCGGCGGGACTACCCGGCACTAGACGCGAAATTATTACCACGCCACCATCATTTTCGAGATAAACGCCTAGGCGCGGATGATCGTCAGCATGTTTTTCATCTTCGCTGGCAACCGTCACGCCAAAGGCAAGATCAACCGCGCCATCTTTGAGATGCCTGCAATCAAGAGTGCCGTCCCAGGCCATCAGAGTCTTCACGCTTTTCACGCCCATTTCCCGCAACTGATGAGGCACGCCGTAACCATTCATAATGTGACCGGCTCCCAGCACACCAACCACTAATGGTGCTTTGTCTTTTTCTACCGCTTTGTAAAAAATTTCAGCCATGGCTCTGTCCCACAAAAGCTGGCCCTGTGCAAAACGCCGGAACGAAGGGTTAAACAAAATGTCTTTTATTTCCTCGCGGCTGAGTTCAAAGCCCGCTTCAGCATGTCCTTCCTGCGCTTGCTTATGCGCATGTTTTGGCATGTGCTGAGCGAAGACACCCGCCAACGTTTCCAGATATTCCAGCGACGCTTCTGCAGGGTCGGAAATACCGTCACGATCTTTTTCAGGGATGTTTTCCCAGCCTTTTTTACTCACCGTCGAAACTAACGTACGGTCAACATTGAGTGCGTATAAGGGAATTTTATTCATACGAGCAAAGTGCAGCATGGGCATATAATAATCTTTATTGAAGCGCCAGATTTTGTCCCAGTTGACCAGTTCCAGAAACCTTTTTTCAGCCAGTTCGCCAGCAACAAACTGGTTTAGATATTTTTGGGTAGAGCGGGGAAATGCTTCAAACCCCAGCACCAGGTCTGGCTCTAAGGCATAGAGTTGAATTATTACCTGCAACTGCCAACGATGATGCTCAGGATTGTCGTGGTCTTCGCCGAGCAAAACAACTCGGCTTTTACTCAGTGTATGTAATATGTCTTTATTTTTGTATCGTGTGCCCTTCGATGTGATCCATTGACCTTCTGGCACACATTGTTTATCGATTTTTTCATTTTCCACGATTGGTTGAGCAGAGGCAATAAATGAAAAAGAATAGAGAAAAATGCTGGCAATAAAAACAAATTTAAACACGTTAGAGTCCCTTGTGATTATTTCTGAAATAAGTGAGCGCCTTTATCTCACCCCAACCTTACCCCACGTTTTTTCCCGACGCCTGCAAATCCGCATGGTATGACGAGCGAACCATTGGCCCACTGGCGACATTGGCAAAGCCAATTTCGCGGGCAAACTCTGCCAGCTCATCAAATTCAGCCGGTGTGACGTAGCGTTTTACTGACAGGTGATACAAACTCGGCTGCAAATACTGCCCCAAGGTTAACATATCGCAATTTGATTCTCTCAGGTCACGTAATACCTGTTTTACTTCGTCGAGAGTCTCACCAACGCCGAGCATTAACCCCGACTTGGCCGGCACATTCGGAAAACTGGTTTTAAAATCCGCAATTAAATTCAGTGAGATTTGATAATCAGCACCCGGCCGAACTTCACGATACAATCGCGGCACCGTCTCCAGGTTGTGGTTAAACACATCCGGTGGCTCGGTGGATAAAATATCTAAGGCAATATCCATACGGCCACGAAAATCCGGTACCAGTACTTCTATTTTAGTTTTTGGCGATACTTCCCGTATGGCGTTAATACAATTTTTAAAATGTGTCGCTCCGCCATCACGCAAATCATCACGATCCACCGATGTTACCACGACATAAGACAAACCCATATCACGCACAGTCTGCGCTAAATTTTCGGGTTCATTTTCGTCCAACGGTAATGGGCGGCCATGACCTACGTCACAAAAAGGACAGCGGCGCGTGCAAACATCGCCCATAATCATAAACGTCGCCGTACCGTGATTAAAACATTCAGACAAGTTCGGGCACGCGGCTTCTTCACAGACGGTATGCAATGATTGCTCACGTAATACGCCTTTTAAGCGGGAAACAGCGCCGCCAACCGGCAGCTTCGTGCGAATCCAGGCAGGCTTTCTCAAGGGCTTTTCTGTTTTTTGTACTTTAACGGGAATACGTGACACTTTGTCTGCGCCGCGTAATTTTTCACCCGGTATTTTTTTTGGGCGTGCTTGTTTTTGTTCGGTGCTCATAACAGTTTCATACTCATAAGGATTCTGTACTCATAAAAACGCTTCACTCTTAACCCGGGCAATTCATAAAATATCCGGCTTAAAGCAAATGCTCAACCTTCAAGTTGACGCAACAAATGTTTTGTTAAATCACTTTTTATCTGGGATGGATTTATTGTTACGACAAAGTCTGACAGCTGGGTGATTTCCAGGCCTTCGTAACCACAGGGATTTATGCCGTTAAACGGACGCGTATCCATATCCAGATTAAAGCTTAAACCGTGATAACTGCAACCTTTTCGAATGCGTAAACCCAGCGCGGCGATTTTTTTTCCCTCAACATAAACACCGGGGGCGTCTGATTTGGCGTAGGCATCAACGCCGTATTCGGCCAGTAAATTGACCAGACTGTTTTCCATGATGCTCACCAGCCGCCGCACTCCCAGGTTTCGCCGACGGACATCCACCAGTAAATACGCAATTAGTTGCCCCGGTCCGTGGTAAGTCACTTGCCCACCTCTATCAACCTGCACTAACGGAATGTCACCCACGTTTAAAACGTGATGAGGTTTTGCATTTTTACCCAGCGTATACACCGGGTGATGCTCAAGCAGCCAGATTTCATCTGCAGTATTTTCATCGCGTTGCTCAGTAAACGCCAGCATTTGCCGATAGAGCAGCTCATAATGTTGCAGGCCCAAAGACTGCACGCGCACATCTGAGGTATTCACAACGCCATTAACACCAGTTCATGAGCTGACAAATCAATGTAAATATTATCCAGCTGTTCCTGACATTGCGCCTGTATTGTCACGGTAATAGCGACATAATTACCCTTACCGCTGACCCTGATTTTGACCTGATTTTCATTAAAATCAGGCACATGACGGTTGAAAATATCCGTTACGCAGGCTTCAAAGTCGGCATGGGCTTTTCCCATGATTTTCACGGGAAAGTCACAGGGAAATTCAATTAAGGGTTTGTTTTCAGAGTCGGTCATTATTTTTTAAGATTATTTGTTGATGTGAGGTTAATTTGGGGTAAAAAACGAGCATTTCAAGCCAATAACAATGATCTTTGCGACTCGACTAGTGATTCAGCAAGCCGTTTTTATATTCCCGATAAATATCCGTCATCACCTGCCACACCGGGCCGGGTTTTCCTGAGCCAACGGCCTTGTCGTCCAGTTTTGTCACGGCTAAAACTTCTTTGGTTGAGCTGGTTAACCAGACCTCCTCAGCGCTTAATAACATGTCCTGCGTTATGATTTCTTCGGCACAATTCATATTATTGGCAATTGCCAGCTCCAGGACTAAATCACGGGTAATGCCCGGCAGAATGTACTGACTTTTCGGCGGCGTGATAATTTTGCCATTTAACACCACAAATACATTGCTTGCTGAACCTTCAGTGACGTTGCCATCACGAATCAATATGGCTTCAGCCACACCCTGTTCAACTGCCTGCTGGCGTAACAACACGTTGGGCAACAGGCTAATCGCCTTGATATCACATCGCTGCCAACGGTTATCCAGCAAAGTGATCGCGCCGACGCCATTTTGAAAGTCACTCTCAGCAAGCTTTTGAATCGGGTTAGCCATGGCGAAAATGCTCGGCTTGATATCCGCAGGGAAGGCATGATCACGCACTGCGACGCCGCGCGTCACCTGAAGATAAATCGATAATTGCGGATGGCTGTTTTCAGCAATGAGCTGGTTCAGTGTGTTTTCCCAATGTTCAAACGTCAGTGGGTTTTGCAAGCCGATAGCATCAAGGCTGTTTTGCAAACGATCTAAATGTGCCCCTAAACGAAACAAACACCCACCAAATGCAGGAATCACCTCGTAAACACCATCACCCAACAAAAAACCACGATCAAAAACAGATACCGTGGCTTTTTCGGCGGTTAAGAATTCGCCATTTAAATATACAACTGACATTTATTTCTATTACTCATTTATTCAAAAAGCATTTCAACTTCATCTAATATCCCACCAACAAAACTTCCCTCAGGCACATCTTTTAATGCAACAAGGTCTCGCGACACCTGGGGTTTACCTTCGAGTTTGACATTGACTGCGCCATAGACACCACCGCGTTTTGCTGGCGCCACAATTTTTGTGTCGAGGCTCATGGTGGCTTTTAATGATCCGTACGAACCACGAGGAATCGTAATCCACAGATCTTCAGCCAGACCAAGTGGCAATTTATCCTGTGCACCTTTCCAGATATGTGCGGTAGTTAAGCTGTTGTTCGCTTCATACAAACGATGGGTTTCGTAAAAGCGAAAACCAAACGTCAGCAGTTTTTGCGATTCAGTTGCCCTTGCGCGCTCACTTTTCGTGCCTACTACAACCGAGATTAAACGCATGCCATCTCTAACAGCTGAGGCTGCCAGGCAAAAACCGGCAGATTCCGTATGCCCGGTTTTAACCCCATCAACATATTTGTCCTGCCATAACAGTTTGTTTCTATTATATTGTTTAATACCATTGTAGGTGAATACTTTTTCTGAGTACCAGCTGTAATGCTCAGGGAAATTTCGAATCATCGCCGCTACCAGTGTGGCAAGATCCGTTGCAGTGGTGTAATGCTGTTTGTGAGGCAGACCGGTTGAGTTTACAAAATTTGTATCATTCATGCCCAGTTGGCGAGCGTGTTCGTTCATTAATGAGACAAAAGACTCTTCCGAACCGGCGATATATTCAGCCATTGCAACTGTCGCGTCATTTCCGGACTGGATAATAATACCCTTAAGCAAATTTTCTACACTAACTCGGGTGTTAACCTCAACAAACATGCGTGAACCCGGCATTTTCCAGGCTTTTTTGCTGATTAGGACTTCATCAGTCATATTGATATTACCGAGCTTTAACTCATTTTCGATAACGTAGGCAGACATCATTTTAGTCAGACTAGCAGGCTCAACGCGCTTCTTGCTGTTTTTTTCAGCAATCACTTTTTCGCTGTTAAAGTCGATTAAAATGTAGGCGTTAGCTGCGATTTTGGGCACTTGTGGCTCAACGGCAAGCGCTACATTGCTCACCAATACGGCCACTGCTAACAGCAAAATTAAAGCCTTCAACTTTCTCATTTTATTTTTATTATTCTCCATAACTTGATGAGACGCTTGATAATACGTCTGATAAAACTTTCGCATCTTCTACACCGATATATTCCAGATCATCGAGCAAGCGCCCGATATCATTACGTTTTTCAAATGGCCCGATCCGAACCCTGTACACATGTCGATGGGTACCAATTTTGACCCTGTGTATATTACTGTGAATTTCGGCATCTGCCAGCCGGGTTTGCATTCGTTTCGCATTTTGCTGCTCGGCGTAAGAACCAACCTGCACAAACACAGGCAAATCGGCTTGAGTGCTTTTTCCGGTTTGCTCTATTTGCTCTATTTGTCCGATAGGCTTTGGACCACTGCCAATGACGCTTACTTCCACATTTCCTGTGCCGGTGCGAACAATATCAAGCTTTAATGCGGCAACATACGACAAGTCAATTATTCTACCAGCATGAAATGGGCCACGGTCATTAACTTTTACAATAATTTTTTTGCCGTTATCCAGGTTTGTGACTTCTACATAACTTGGCAACGGCAGGGTTTTATGTGCCGCTGTCATTTGATACATGTCGTATGACGTACCGCTTGAGGTGCGCCGACCATGAAACTTGGTGCCATACCAGGATGCTTTGCCACGCTTGACGTAACCTTCGCCGCTATTTTTTACCCAATAGGTTTTGCCACGCACTTCATATTTGGCGGGGTTACCGTATTTACTTCGGGGTTCATTTTTGGGTACCGCGTTGGGAATGCTGTCGAGATCGATATCTTTAAAATCTGGCGCGCCATCTCTGGGCCCGTTATTACTGCATCCGCCCAGCCCAAGCAGGAGGGCGGCGATTAAAAAGGGGAATAATTTGTGTGTAATATACATAAGCGCCATTCTAACCGAAGTTGATAGCATTATGATCTACAAATCGGGTGAATAGTTCGTTTTAATCTGGGGCATAAAAAGGAATCCGCCCGCTAAAAAAACAACCACGATTTAATTCAGCTTCGCGCGTTTAGCTTTTATTTCTTCCGACAGCTGAAACACGGCCATTGCGTAAAGATTGCTGTGATTGTATCGGGTTATTGCATAAAAATTATTTAGGCCCAACCAATATTCATTAAATTCTTTTTGCTCTAGCTCAATCAAAGACGCTTTCGCCGCCGAGGGGAAATTTGCCTTTGTCCTCACACCGTATTTTCCGATGTCAGCGATTTTGACTTTTGGTTTCATGCCTTTTTTGACGAATTTTTTATACTTTTTATCCTTATCGCCCGTTTCTGCCAACACTGTCGCTCGCGCAGTGATAGGCTCACCGCTTTTCCAACCGTGTTTTTTCAGGTAGGAGGCGATGCTGCCAATCGCATCTGCGGTGTTGCCAATCAGGTCTCGGTGGCCGTCTTTATCAAAATCAATGGCGTAACTGCGATAACTGCTAGGCATAAATTGGGCTTTGCCCATTGCACCGGCGTAAGACCCCATAAAGGCCAGTGGGTCAACTTTTTCTTCTCGCGCTAATAACAGGACGTGCCTTAACTCTCTTTTGAAGTATTTACTGCGTCGCGGGTAATCAACCACAATCGTTGTCAAGGCATCAACCACTCGATAACCGCCCGAATGACGACCATAACGCGTTTCAACCCCCAGAATACCCACAATCACCTGAGCATCGACACCTAATTCTTTTTCAGCCTTTTTTAACAGTTCTTCATTTTCGTTCCAGAATTCCACCCCCTGATCAATGCGTTTTTGTTTTAGAAAAATGTTGCGATACCGATACCACGGCCATGACTCAGCCGGGCGATTCATTTTGTCGATAATTTCCGGCCGCACTTTTACTTCATCAAACATGGTAACGAGTTTGCTGCGATCAAATTTGTCGTTTTTTACCATCTGATCAATAAACTCATTGATAATCGGGTTATCGTTTAGTGTATTTTTACTCGCAAAAACCAGCGATGAATAACTACACATAATGAGTACAGCAAAAACAAGGCGTTTAATTTTCAAGACATTTTTTCCATTTTTCCATTTATCCATTTATCCATTTATCCATTTTTCCATTTATCCATTTATCCATTTATCAACAGGGGCCGATAACAAATTTACCAAACTACGATGTTAGTAATTTACGATGCGTTTGTATCGACATTAATATGCCAAACGCTATCATTAATGTCACCATCGACGTACCACCATAACTAACCAGTGGTAACGGCACACCAACCACTGGTAACAAACCGCTAACCATGCCGATGTTTACCACAATATAGACCATAAACGTCAATACCAGGCTGCCCGCCAGCAGGCGGGCAAACGTGCCCTGTGCCTGATGTGCGATAACCAGGCCACGAATGACAATATAGAGATACAGCGACAACAATACCAGCACACCAACCAGGCCGAACTCTTCAGCAAAAACCGCAAAAATAAAATCAGTTGAACGCTCAGGTAAAAAATCCAGCTGCGACTGCGTACCATTCAACCAGCCCTTGCCATACAAGCCACCAGAGCCAATCGCGATTTTTGATTGAATAATATGATAACCGGATCCCAGTGGATCACTTTCCGGGTTTAAAAAAGTCAGTACCCGCTGGCGCTGATAATCATGCATATAAAAGAACCAGACCACGGGCGCCGCCGCTGCAACAAGCACAGCAAAACCGCCAATCAAAAACCAGCTGATTCCCGTAAGCAGCAAAACAAAAATACCCGCACTGGCGACGAGAATTGATGTCCCAAGATCAGGTTGCCTGGCTATTAGCGCAACTGGTACCGCGAGAATTAATAAAGCAATTAATACTCGACCAGTCGACGGCGGCAATGGCTTTTCGGCCATGTACCAGGCAACCATCATGGGACAGGCAAACTTCATGATTTCGGATGGCTGAACTCGAAACAAACCCAAATTCAACCAACGCTGCGCACCTTTGCTGACCTCACCAAAAAATAAAACCCCGAGCAATAACAAAACCCCGCCACCAAATACCCACGGTGTCCAGAATTGAATGCTACGCGGTGGAATCTGCGCAATAAAAAACATCACCAGAAAAGCGATGCTCATCCAGATCATCTGGCGACTCACGGTCGACCAGTTTTCGCCGCTGGCACTGTACAGCACAATCAAACCCATGATGGACAAGGCAATCAAACCTGTCATTAACGGCCAGTCAATGTGCAGGTTGCGCAAGAAACCGGACGAGCCCGGCTGCGTTGTGTTTTCTAAACCAGCTGATAGTCTTGATTGTGCCACTTATGGATGTCTCATTTTGTCTGGGAAGTTCATCACTTGCCTTTTACCTTCTTGCCTTTGTTCATTTTTGGTAATAAATAGGCGTCCATTACCTTACGTGCAATCGGCGCTGCGACTCCGCCACCGCTTTCGCCATTTTCAACAATCACAGCAACGGCTATACGGGGATTTTTGAATGGCGCATACGAAACAAATAAGGCGTGATCACGCAAACGATCTTCCAGATTTTCTTTATCATACTTTTCATCCTGTTTTATGCCATACACCTGCGCGGTGCCAGTTTTGCCGGCCATTTGATATTTTGCGTTTTTACCAATGCGACGCGCTGTGCCACGATTGCTGTGCACCACGCGTTTCATGCTCAGGGCCATATAATCCCAGTTGCCTTTTTTAACAACAGGCACAATACCCAGTACCTCAGGCTCGAAATAATTCAGCGTGTCACTATTCGGCTCCTGCATGGCGTACGCCAGATGCGGACGGATTTTCAAACCATAATTTGCAAAGATACCTGTTGCATAGGCAAGTTGAAGCGGCGAGGTGACATTAAAACCCTGACCGATGGCCGTGATAAGTGTCTCGCCGAAATACCAGGATTCATTTTTCACCCGTCGCTTCCAGGCGCGTGACGGCAAAATGCCGGCGGTTTCACCAGGTAAATCAATGCCACTACGACGCCCGAAACCAAACTCATTATTAAATTCGTAAATGTGGTCAATGCCCAGTTCAAGCGACATCTCATAAAAAAACACGTCGCAGGATTCTCGAATAGCACCCTCTAAAGTCATCAGGCCATGCCCTTCCCGTTTCCAGTCACGGTATTTGTGCTCGCTATTTGGTAACTGAAACCAGCCCTTACAGGCGATTTTAGTGGCACCATGCACAACGTCATACTCAAGGCCGGCCAAACCCACGAAAGGTTTCATTGTTGACCCCGGGGGATACCCGCCCCGAATAGCACGATTAAACAAAGGCCGGTCGATTGAGTCAGCCAACTCTCTATAGGCCTTGTATTCAATACCATTCACAAACGGATTTGGGTCAAACCGGGGCATACTCGCCAGTGCGAGCACTTCACCTGTTTGCGGATCAAGCGCAACCACAGCACCACGACGGTCTTTTAATCCAGCTTCGGCAGCGGCCTGCACGTCCGCGTCAAGCGTCAGATATATATTTTTACCGGGTACCGGTGGCTGATTCTCAAGCACACGCAAGATACGGCCGCGCGCGTTTGATTCTATTTTTCGAAAACCGACACTGCCATGCAACTCTTCTTCATAATATCGCTCGATACCTGTTTTGCCGATATACGTTGTACCCACATAATCGGTAGTCAGGCCTTTTAATTCTTTTTCGTTAATTCGACCAACATATCCCAGCGCGTGAACGCCAAGACTTTCGTAGGGATAATGACGCATTAATTCAGCTTTAATATCAACGCCGGTAAATTGATGCTGGCGTACGGACAAACGTGCTACTTCTTCTTCATCCAGACGAAACTTTAACGGCAGCGATTTAAAAGCGCGATTCCGCTTCAGGGCTTTACGGAACCGTTTAATATTGGATTCACTAATATCAATAATGGCCTGAAGCCCTTCCAGAGTGGCATCAATGTCTTTGATTTTTTCAGGAATCAACTCAAGCGTAAAGGAAGGCAGGTTTTCTGCCAGCACCTTGCCATTTCGATCAAATATCAAACCTCTTGGCGGCGGGACAGAAACGATACTCACCCGGTTGTTTTGTGACAGCGTGGTATAATGCTCGTGGCTGAGCACCTGCAAATAAATCATACGTGCAATTAATATGATCAGCAGCAATACCACCACGGCACCGGCAACAATAACACGACTGCTGAACAGCCTGGTTTCGCGCAAATGATCTTTTAGCTGGATTTTAGTGTATTGCACGTTTTGCTAGACCTTGTTTTTACTAACCCCTGACGTAATCCCGCTGATAATCGCTCAGCAACAAACCAGCAATATTGTTTTTTTACAGACATATTCACGTCAGCTAACTTTGTAACGACGACGCAGGTTACGCATGAGGACAAAAATCCACGGCCAGATTATCGCGCTGGTAATTGAGGGCGCCCAGTATAACCAGCTTTGTGGTGACTCACCGATAATGCCTTTAATCCACACGACCAGTAATTGCCCAAGCGCAACCATGGTAAAAACACTTAACGCCTGCTGCCATAATGGATAGACGCGAATTTGTTTATGAAGTTTTACGGTAACAAATGCAACAACCGCCATCGCCAGTGCATGCTGCCCCATCAATGTGCCGGTTAAGACATCAACAAATAAACCCGCAATCCAGGCAAAACCGATATTGACGCGATTCGGCAGCGCCAGACACCAATAAATTAAAACCAACGTCACCCATTCAGGGCGAAATGGCCTTAGCCATTCAGGCAACGGCAGCACCATCAGAAACATGGCAACAATAAACGAAGCCAGAATAGCCTTTCCGCCATGTTTTTTCATATTGGCCATTTATTTTTTTCCGCCTTTTACTGCGTTTGCTGAGGCCTTATCTTGTAATGGTGCAATTTCTTCCTGCTGCTTCCAAACCAACAAAACCTCGCGGCTTTTATCCAGTTTTGCAAGCGGTTCGGCTTCTACGGTGGCAAACGCCTGGCCGCTCACCGGCTTAAACAAAGTCACTTTCGCTACCGGGTAACCCGATGGAAACACACCCCCTAAGCCGGATGTCACCAGTAAATCACCTTCTTTGATATCACCATTATTCGGAATGTGTAAAAGTTTTAGTTTGCTGGTAGAACCTGTGCCTTGAGCAATGGTTCTTAAACCATTGCGATTAACCTGCACTGGCAAAGAGTGCCCCGGATCGGTTAGCAGCACAACCGATGAAGTAATCGGTAAGACCTGAACAATCTGGCCGTAAACACCTTCAGAATCCAGAATCGGCTGCCCCCGATAGGTGCCATGACGCAAACCCTTATTAATAAGGACCTTGTGACTGAAGGGATCAAGGTCAACAGCGAGTAACTCGGCGGTTAAAACCCGGTCAGTCAGCCGTTCAGATGCATCAAGTAAACGACGCAGACGCATGTTTTCAATCTCAAGCGAAACATATTTTTGCATCTGCACTTCAAGGAATCGATTTTTTAATGACAACTTGCCGTTTTCTTCAAGCAGACTTTCACGGGATTGCAGGTTATCTCCCAGCCAGGTTGAGGCCGACGTAGGAAAACTCACAACATATTGAATGGGATAAATAAGAACAGAAATAACCGTACGCACGCTGTCAAGATACTGCATGCGATGATCAGCGGTCATGAGCGCTAATGAGAAAAATACCAACAGGGCGAAACGTAGTCCGGCCGCCTGTCCATAAGCAAACAAGGGTTTAATTTTTTATCTCCTGACAAACCTCCGGCGCGCCAGCCTGATTTAACAAGCTAGCCGATTGGATATTTTATTGCGTCAATTGGTTTCTGACGACGACCTTGAAAATTATAACTTATTCTAACGCAAAAACTTCTCCGCCGTGATCTTCTATCATTTCTAGCGCCTTACCACCGCCCCGTGCAACACAGGTGAGCGGATCTTCAGCAACTATCACCGGCAAACCGGTTTCTTCCATCAAAAGTCGGTCAAGGTCATGCAGCAAAGCACCACCGCCGGTCAGCACCATGCCACGCTCGGCCACGTCAGAACCTAGCTCAGGGGGTGTTTGCTCCAACGCACTGCGGATGGAGCCAACAATGCCAGCCAGTGGTTCCTGCAATGCTTCAAGTATTTCGTTACTATTGAGGGTAAAACTTCTAGGAACACCTTCTGCGAGGTTGCGCCCGCGTACTTCAATCTCACGAACTTCATCAGCCGGGTAAGCGGTGCCAATTTCCTGTTTGATTTTTTCAGCCGTCGCCTCGCCAATTAAAGTACCATAATTTCTGCGTACGTAACTGACAATGGCTTCGTCAAACCGGTCACCACCAATTCTCACGGACTCTGAATACACAATACCGTTCAACGACATCACTGCGACTTCGGTTGTTCCGCCGCCGATATCAACCACCATTGAGCCGCTGGCTTCCCCAATCGGCATACCTGCACCAATTGCCGCCGCCATTGGCTCTTCAATTAAGAACACCTCGCGAGCACCCGCGCCGGCGGCTGATTCTTTAATTGCGCGGCGTTCAACCTGTGTCGAACCACAGGGCACACAAACAAGTACCCGTGGGCTAGGCCGGAAAAAACGCGCCTCATGCACTTTAAAAATAAAATGCTGCAACATCTTCTCAGTGACCGTAAAATCAGCAATAACGCCGTCTTTTAACGGCCGAATAGCCGTAATATTTGCCGGCGTTCTGCCCAGCATTTGTTTTGCTTCACGGCCAACAGCTGCAATACTTTTTGGCCCGCCTGGCCCTCTATCCTGTCGAATAGCGACAACCGACGGCTCCGCCAGCACAATTCCCTGACCACGCACATAAATCAGCGTATTAGCGGTGCCGAGATCAATCGACAGATCATTGGAAAACATACCCCGAAAACTTCCAAACATTTACGTTATATCCTTTTTCATTTAGCTGGCAATTCAGATTTTGGGCAAGCATTCATCTATGGTAAGGTTCACGTCCAAAACCTTAACCAACATCGCATGGAGCGAGCCATGGAGCAAACAATGTCCTTGCAAAAATCAGATGTCCAAAAAATTGCTCACTTAGCACGTTTGTCTATCAACGAGGATGACATCCCATCCTATGCCGACAATTTATCGAATATTTTGACCTTAGTGGATCAACTCAATGCCGTAAATACCGACGACATTGCACCTATGGCGCACCCTCAGGATGCAGCACAACGGCTAAGAGAAGACGAAGTGACCGAGACTAATCAACGTGATCACTTTCTAAAAAATGCGCCTAAAACCGCCGAAGGTTTATTCCTTGTCCCCAAAGTCATTGAATAATCGTAAAAAAACCAACAAACATCAACCTTTAATTAAGTTTACTGCTGCTCATGCAGATTTCGTTCCGAAGATCTGACTAATATAATCGCAGCAAAACCAGCTTTACCCGGAGCAATTATGTTTCAAAAAACACTCGCAGAACTGATCACCGAACTACAGAGCAAATCGATTTCCAGCGTCGAACTAACGCAGGCTTATCTCGGCCGAATCCAACAATGTGATCAAAATTTCAATAGTTATATTACGGTCACACCCGAGCTCGCGTTAGCGCAGGCAAATCAGGCTGACAAAAGGTTAGCGGCAGGCCATGCAGATCCCTTAACCGGCATTCCCATCGCTCAAAAAGATATTTTTTGCACCAATGGCGTAAAAACCACCTGCGGCTCTAAAATGCTCGACAATTTTATTGCACCCTACGATGCAACCGTGATTGAAAAATTTAACCTCGCCGGCGCAGTAACCTTGGGTAAAACCAACATGGATGAATTTGCCATGGGCTCTTCCAACGAAACCAGTTATTACGGTGCCGTAAAAAACCCCTGGGACATGAACACCGTACCCGGCGGATCATCCGGCGGTTCAGCCGCCGCGGTGGCAGCGCAACTCGCACCAGCCGCCACCGGCACAGATACCGGTGGCTCAATACGCCAGCCAGCTGCATTGTGCAACCTCACCGGCCTTAAACCAACTTATGGGCGAGTCTCCCGTTTTGGCATGATCGCTTTTGCCTCAAGCCTTGAGCAGGCCGGGCCGATGACAAAAACCGCAGAAGATGCCGCGATAATGCTAAACGTAATGGCCGGTTTTGATCCGAAAGATTCTACCTGCGCCGACAAAGCCGTACCGGATTACACCGCCAACCTGAACAACCGCCTGAAAGGCTTAAAAGTTGGCTTGCCAAAAGAATTTTTTGAAAAGGGCATCGATGAAAGCGTCGCTAAAGTCATTGAAGAGGCCATCGACACCTACAAAAAAGCCGGTGCAGAAATTATTGAAATCAGTTTACCTAATTCCGGTTTATCTGTGCCGTCTTATTACGTTATTGCGCCGGCGGAAGCCTCGTCAAATCTTTCACGTTTTGATGGTGTGCGCTACGGATACCGCTGTGAAAATCCGGTAGACCTTGAAGACATGTACAATCGCTCTCGCGGTGAAGGTTTTGGTGAAGAAGTTAAACGCCGCATCATGATAGGCACCTATGCGCTGTCCGTTGGTTTTTATGATGCTTATTATTTAAAAGCACAAAAAGTCCGTCGCCTCATCAGCGATGATTTCAAAAAAGCCTTTGAAAAAGTCGATGTCATCATGGGGCCGACAACACCCACAACTGCGTTTAACATCGGTGAAAAGTCTGACGACCCGGTCACCATGTACCTGTCAGACATTTACACTATCGCGGTCAATCTCGCTGGCCTACCGGGCATGTCAATTCCCGCCGGATTTGCCAATAACATGCCGGTCGGCCTGCAGTTAATCGGCAATTATTTTGATGAAAGCCGCCTGCTGAATGTCGCACACCAGTATCAGCAAATCACCGACTGGCACAAACAAACGCCAGCGCAAACAAGTCGCTAAAAGTAAGAAAAGACTCAAAGGAAATATTATGCAATGGGAAGTAGTCATCGGACTGGAAATTCATGCGCAACTTGCGACCAGAAGTAAGATTTTTTCCGGCGCATCCACCGCATACGGTGCCCAGCCAAACACTCAGGCCTGCGCGATTGATTTAGGCCTGCCCGGCGTTTTACCCGTTGTCAACAAAGAAGCAGTCGCCATGGCTGCAAAATTCGGTTTAGCCATTGGTGCCAATGTATCAAAACACAGCATCTTTGATCGTAAAAATTATTTTTATCCTGACTCGCCAAAAGGTTACCAAACCAGCCAACTGTATTATCCGATTGTCGAAAAAGGCCATATTGAAATTGAGCTTGAAGACGGCAAAGTCAAGGTCATCGGCGTCACTCGCGCACATTTAGAAGAAGACGCCGGTAAATCGCTACATAAAAGCTTTGACGGCATGACCGGCATCGATTTAAACCGTGCAGGCACACCGCTGTTAGAGATTGTCTCCGAACCCGATCTTCGTTCAGCGAAAGAAGCCGTTGCCTACATGAAAAAAATTCATTCACTGGTTCAGTATCTTGAAATTTGTGACGGCAATATGCAGGAAGGCTCTTTTCGCTGTGACGCCAATGTTTCTGTGCGCACGAAGGGGCAGCAAGAGTTTGGCACCCGCGCCGAAATCAAAAATATTAACTCATTCCGTTTTGTCGAACGTGCCATCAACCACGAAATCGAACGCCAGATTGAATTAATTGAAGACGGCGGAACTGTCGTCCAGGAAACACGCCTTTACGATTCAGACAAAAACGAAACGCGTTCAATGCGATCAAAGGAAGAAGCTAACGACTACCGTTACTTCCCCTGTCCTGATCTTTTACCCATTGAACTTGATGACGCTTATCTAGACAGCATCAAAGCCACACTACCCGAGCTGCCCGTAGCCAAAAAAGCCCGCTTCATCAAAGAATATGATTTGAAGTCCATCGACGCAGACATCCTGACCGCACAAAAAGACTTATCCATTTTCTTCGAAGCTGCAACAAAAGCGGCTGACGGCAACGCAAAAATTTGCGCCAACTGGGTGCTAGGTGAAGTGAATGCCGCACTAAACAAAAATGAACGCTCAATCAATGACTCACCAATTACGCCGACGTTATTAGGCGATTTAATAAAACGCATATCAGACAATACCATCTCCGGAAAAATTGCCAAAACCGTATTCGAAGCCATCTGGAACGGAGAAGGCAGTGTTGACGAGATCATTGAGAAAAAAGGCTTAAAACAAATGACCGACACCGGTCTGATAGAAAAAATCATCGATGAGATCATGGCGAATAACCAGGGCCAGGTTGAGCAATACCGCAGCGGAAAAGAAAAAGTCTTTGGCTTTTTTGTTGGTCAAACCATGAAGGCAACACAGGGAAAAGCAAATCCTCAACAGGTTAACGAACTGCTGAAGAAAAAACTCAAAGATTAATAAAGTTAAAGACCCGGCATTATGAAAAACAAAGACGCCCTCACCCGTTTTATATTTGAAAACGCACCCGTACGCGGCACCATTATTCAATTAGATAAAACCTGGAAAACCTTATTGCAGCGAAAAAACTACCCCGAAGTTGTGCAAACACAACTCGGAGAGTTCATTGCCGCTAATACGCTACTGGCCTCAACACTAAAACTTAACGGCGCGCTTGTGATGCAAATACAGGGTAACGGGCCGATTAACTTCATGGTCATGGAATGCACCAGCGAAAAACACTTAAGGGGCATGGCGCAGTACAAAGACACAATCAAAAATATTAAACCATGCACCGAAAATGAACAGCTATTATTGTCAGACTTGTTTGGCAACGGGCAACTGGTCATCACTGTCGACAATAAAACAAACAAGCAAAGCAATGAACGCTACCAGAGCATCGTCGAGCTAAAAGGCGAAAAAATCAGCCACGCGCTTGAGTCATATTTAACACAATCGGAACAATTGGAAACCCGCATTTTTCTCGCCACAAACGCAGCACATGCCTGCGGTTTACTGGTTCAAAAACTGCCTGGACAAACCACCGAAAACGACGATGACTGGAATCGGATTTCTCAACTGGCTGCAACAATTAAAAGTGAAGAACTCACTTCACTTGAGCCTGAAGAAATTTTACACCGCTTATTTAATGAAGATGATGTAAGAATACTGGACACTGATTCGTATACATTTCAATGCACCTGCTCAAGAGCGCGCGTCAGTAGTATGCTAACGTCCCTTGGTAAGGAAGAGATCGACAGCATCATAGAAGAACAAGGTGTTATCGAGATAGACTGTGAGTTTTGCAGCCAGCATTACAGCTTTGATTCGGTAGACGCTAAAGAATTGTTTGCAACGGATATTCACCACTCGGCGCCAAAAGCAAAACAATAACTGCGCCGAATACACACAAACAATGACGCAACTACCCGCTTATTACACTTAGCTCCAGCTCTTCAACATTATCGTCATTTAAGCGGAAACCACGCATTTCCAAAACACCCGCTGTATTTAGCGAAACAATAAAATACACAGCCTCAGGATAAGTGGCCTCCCTAATATCCGTTGCCGACGGCGTAGCCTCGGTGGACGGATGAGAATGATAGATACCAAACAGGGCTTCCCCTGCCTCACGCATTTTTCGCATTGCATCTATTTGTTGCTTTTCATCCATGCGATAAAAACAGGCCGGTGTTGACGCGACATTCTGCACAGGATAAATCGCCGCAATTTTTTGATTTTTTGCCGAAATAAAACCACAAATTTCAACCTCATCACTGCTCTGTGCATGTGCCAGAATCTGATTAATGCTCTGAATTGGGATTTCAATTTTATTCATATTACCTGCTTCTTTTTAACTTTCATCTGTCGATTTAAACTGTGCAATGGTGAGCCGTTCCATATCCGAAAAATCTTTTATGGTGTGAATATTTTGATAAGTATTCGCCGCCAGTATGCCGCGCACATCTGCCGCCTGGTTCCAGCCATGTTCCATCATCAACCACCCCGAATCAACCAGAAAACTTTTTGCCCGTTCGCTGATAATGCGAATATCATCCAGACCATCCTTCCCCGATACTAAAGCCGATACTGGCTCTGCGGCAACATCACCCTGGCACAAATGTTCGTCAGTAGATTCAATGTATGGCGGATTAGAAACAATTAAATCAAAACGCTGCTGAACCAACGGCGAAAACCAGCTACCCTGCAAAAATGTAATGCCAGTTAGCTTTAAATTGTTCGCATTATGCCGCGCAACGTTCAAGGCTTCAGCCGAAATATCCACTGCGGCATATTGATTTAACGGTCGCTCTGTCGCGAGTGCAAGCACAATCGCACCAGAACCCGTTCCCAAATCCAGCACTGATTTGGTTTCATTTTTCGGCAAACAAGTTAGCGCAGCCTCAACCAGATGCTCCGTTTCCGGACGTGGAATCAAAGTGGATGTATTCACTTTTAACGGCAACGACCAGAACTCCTGTTCACCCACAATGTAGGCAACAGGCTCGCCGCTGACTCGCCGGCTCATCAATCGGGTAACGACATTAATTTGTTCCGCTGATAATAATTCTTTGTCACGGGTAATAAGATGGGTACGTGACCAGCCCAGCGCAAACGAAAGTAATACTTCCGCGTCCAGCCTGGCAGTGTCAAACAAAGGGGTCAGACGGGTAATTGACGTATCAAGTAACTGGGAGACATTCACTCAAATCAGCCGCCGTTTACAGGCCTTCAGAAGAACTCATCGCAGCCAGCATTTCAGCCTGATATTCGTTAACCAGTGGCTCAATCACCATATCGAGTTTACCCGCCATAAATTCATCAAGTTTGTACAGGGTCAAATTAATTCGATGATCAGAAATACGGCCCTGGGGAAAATTGTAGGTTCGAATTCGTTCCGAACGGTCACCGCTACCCACTAAACTTTTTCGTGTTGCGGCGGTTTCCGCATCCTGCTTATCCTGCTCCGCCCGCATTAATCTCGCCTGCAAAACCGACATCGCCCGCGCCCGGTTTTTATGCTGCGAACGCTCATCCTGACACTCAACGACAGTGCCGGTAGGTAAATGCGTAATACGAATAGCCGAATCTGTTTTATTCACGTGCTGGCCACCCGCGCCGGAAGCGCGAAAGGTATCCACTTTTAGGTCCGCCGGATTAATATCTATTTGCTGCACTTCCGACACTTCCGGCATAACCGCAACAGTACACGCCGAAGTATGCACCCTGCCCTGGGCTTCAGTTTCAGGCACGCGCTGCACTCGATGCCCGCCTGACTCAAACTTCAGCTGGGAATACACATTTTTACCCGATATTCGCGCAATAACCTCTTTGTAACCACCATGCTCACCAAAGTTCTGGTTCATGATCTCAACCTGCCAACGTTTAATATCAGCAAAGCGTGAATACATTCGGAATAAGTCGCCGGCAAAAATCGCTGCCTCATCACCACCGGCACCCGCACGAATCTCTAAAAAGACATTATTTTCATCATTCGGGTCTTTGGGTAGCAATAATTTTTGTAACTCGACCTCAAGCGCTTCTTTAGCATCCTTTGACTCTTCCAACTCCGTCTGGGCGAGCTCGCGCATTTCTTTATCCGGCTCTGACAACATTTCGTTTGCGGCGTCGATATCATCAAGCACCGCCTGATAGCGGGCATAACATTCGCTCACCGGCTGAATCTCAGCATATTCCTGAGACAAAGCACGAAAACGATTCTGATCACCAATAACATCAGGATCAGATAACAACGCATTAATTTCCTCAACACGCTCAGATAAGGTGTCGAGTTTTAATAAAAGGGTTTTATTCACTATTCAGGGGCTTTTTATTCAGAATTTTTAAGGTCAAACAGCTCTTTGACGGTCTCGAGCATGTTGTGGTTTCCGTCATATCCAGCCTGACGAATTTTTGCGGTGGGTGTATGTGAAATTTTGTTAACCAGGCCATTTGCCAGCCGTTTTACAACGTCTTCAGGATTCTGGCCGTTTTTTAGCATTTTAAGTGCTTTTTCCAGTTCGCTCTGCCGAAGATCATTCATGTTACTACGATAACTTTGAATAACCGAGATCGCACTTTGGGATCGTAACCAACCCATAAACGCCACAACCTGATTGTCAATAATATCTTCAGCCTGTTCGGCGGCCTGACGGCGGGTTTGTAAGCCTTCTTCAATAATTTCTTTTAAATCATCAACGGTATATAAGTAAATGTCGGCAAGCTCGGCTACTTCCGGCTCAATGTCACGCGGTACGGCAATATCCACCATCAATATTGGTTTATGTTTACGTATTTTGATCGCGCGCTCAACAATGCCTTTACCCAGAATAGGAAGCGGGCTAGCGGTTGATGAAATAATAATATCCGCCTTGGGTAAATGCTCAGGGATATCAGACAAGCTGATAGCAAACCCACCAACCTCTTCAGCCAGTACGTGCGCACGCTCTACGGTGCGATTGGCAATGATAATATTACCGATATTACTTTCTTTTAAATGTCTGGCGGCAAGCTCAATGGTTTCACCTGCGCCAATCAATAAAGCCGTGTGTTTTTCGAAAGAACTAAAAATCTGTTTTGATAAACTAACCGCCGCGTATGCAACTGAGACGGCGCTTTCACCAATCGCTGTGTCGGTTCTAACCTGTTTAGCGGCGTTGAAGGTATGCTGGCAAAGTTTGTTTAAAATCGTGCCGACCGTGCCAGCCGAAGTTGCATCCCGATAGGCAGTTTTCACCTGGCCGAGGATTTGTGGCTCGCCAAGCACGAGTGAGTCAAGACCACTGGCAACACGCAGCAGGTGCCGCACCGCATCTCGATCAGGGTATTTAAAAATATAAGGTGCGATGTCCCCGGCATTTAAATGGTGATATTCAGAAAACCAGCTTTCGACAGCCTCAGACTCAGGATCGTTAAGACAGCAATACAACTCGGTTCGATTACAGGTAGATAATATTGCCACTTCGCTGACATCACCAACGGAGATCAACTCTCGACAGGCGTCCTGCAAACGATCGGGCGAAAACGCAACTTTTTCGCGAATATCGACCGGGGCGGTTTTATGATTAATACCAAATGCTAATAATGCCATATCTTGTGAAGCCATTTTCCCATCAATTACGCCATCTAACGCCACTTACAGGTCGTCAATTTTTAGACGAACTCCGTATTTTCTTAAATACCGGTGTTTAATACAAGCCTTATATTACATAAAACCCGCTATTCGGCTTAACTCAGCTGTCAAAATCAGCAAAACAGAACCGGCCTTCGCCTTACATAAATCTCTATTTATCAGAATATCTTCGCGACAAAAGGCCGCTTTTACAACACTAAGTCGCTAAAACTATGAAAAATAATGTATATTAATGATTGATTCGATTTTTTCACATTATCCCTGCTTCATATATGACCCGGATATGAAATAATACCCGGCACCCAATTAAGCCCCATACCGTTAAAAAGGCTTAATGCTTGCAGCAATAATGCAAACAGCTTGATCTATATCGAATATTACCAGTTTATCGCTCTTGAAAGGGAGGCTTAATGATTGTTTGTCTTAAACGCGGGCTACTAATTATCACATTGCTCGGCATGTCTGCATGTGCCACGCTACCTGAAAGCAAAACAGCCACTCCCGTGCAAGCCTTTAACGAAAAACCCGGCGATGTGACATTTGACAATCCGACAGCCGACATAATGTATCAAATATTGCTGGCAGAAATTTCAACCCAACGCGGCAAACCTGAAATAGCCTCCGAATTTTATGTTAATGCAGCTAAAGCAAGCCAGGACCCCGAAGTCGCTTCCCGCGCGGTTCGCATTGCCACGTTTGCCGACAATAAAGCCGACGCATTAATTGCCGCCCAAATCTGGGCCCGAAACGAACCGGAAAACCAGGAAGCAAAACGCGTGCTTTCTGTACTGTATCTCAGAAACGGCAATTTTAAACAGGCTCAAACCAATCTTGCCAACCTGCTCAAATCAGACCCAAACGGCATTGCGCGAAATCTGCTGCTCACCGGCGCTTTACTGCAACGCGAAGCCAGTAAAGAAGGCGGCGCGCAAATCTCAAATTATTTAATTTCACTGTACCCGGATCAAGCCGAGGCCTACTACATTCACGCCTCACTAGCCATGCAAAATGAACAGGCCGCTGAGGCGCTCAGCAGTATAGAAAAATCCCTCGAACTAAGACCTGACTGGATCGATGCCGTCATCCTCTACCCCAGGCTTTTGCAGAAAAATGGAAGGCCGCAGGAAGGTCTGACATATCTGGAAAACTTCCTTAAATTTTCGCCCAACGAAGATGCCGTCAGGTTAATTTATGCCCGCGCACTGGTTGACTCGCGTCAACTGGAAAAAGCACGCAGCCAGTTTGAGTTACTTATCGTCAAAATGCCAAATAATAAGGATGTACTGTTTGCCTTAGCGATGCTCTCAATGCAATCAAAAGACTTTCAGGAAGCAGAAGAGTACCTCACTCAACTGAACAAACACGGCGACTCAAACCCGCAGGTTATGTTTTATCTCGGTCAAATCGCCGAACAGAAAAAAGCATATGACGAAGCCATTGGCTGGTATTCAAAGCTCAGGAACGGCGACTACTATATTGATTCACAGTTACGCATCGTGATCATCCTGGCTAAAAGCAAAGACATAAACGCCGCCATCGAGCAATTGCATCGTGTTGAGACAAAAACCGCGGAAGAAAAACGCGACATGGCCCTGTTTGAAGGTAACCTGCTGCGTGACTTTAAACAGTATGAAGCCGCCTATGAATTTTATAACAAGATGCTAGAGGCACAACCCCAAGACACTGAGCTGCTTTATTTTCGCGCGCTGGTCGCCGAGCGTTTAAACAAAATAGACGTTGTCATTCGGGATCTGACTTATGTTATTAAGCAAAACCCGGAAGATGCCGCCGCCCTGAATGCCCTTGGTTACACGTTAGCAGACAAAACAGACGAACTAAACGATGCCTTAACCTTAATTCAGCGAGCAAGAGAACTGGAACCAGACGATGCCGCCATCATCGATAGCCTGGGCTGGGTGCATTTTCGCTTAGGCAACCTTGAAACCGCCATCAAATTCATGGAAGAAGCCATGCAAAAACTGGATGACGGTGAAGTCGCAGCACATTACGGCGAAATACTCTGGGCAAACGGCGATAAAGAAAAAGCCATCGAGATCTGGAAAAAAGCCAGAGAAAAATTTGACGACAATGAGGTTTTAATCGAGACAATGGAGCGGTTTGGTCAATAGTATGCGTTTTGCAGCTGGAGTAGGATTTAGCGCCGTTATCGGGCTTTTGTTTTTGTTATCGAGCTGTAGCATAAATCCCGCACATCAACCAGCACCGCAATCGGCGACACAAGACCAGGCAAACTGGCTAAAGCATAAAAAAACACTTCAGCCCATTCACATCTGGCAGTTTAACGGGCGTTTTGGCGCAAAAACCAACACTGAAACCTGGACAGGCAGCATCAACTGGTCTCAACAACAGCAAAACTATAAAATCAACATCGCCGGCCCGCTTAGTAGCGGCAGCATTGAGCTCGAAGGTGAAGAAAACTACGCCCTGCTTCGCCTCTCCGATAAACACGCCTTTTCAGACAACAACCCTCAGTCGCTACTCCAGGCCCACACCGGACTAAAGTTGCCCGTTAACGAACTACGATACTGGTTACTGGGTTTACCAGCGCCAGAAATGCGCTACACCATCAAATCATTTACCCAAAAGGGACAACTCAGCAAGCTCCAACAAAATAACTGGGAGGTTTCCTTTAAGCGCTACACAAAAGTAGGCAGACTACAATTGCCGGATAAGATTTTTATTGAAAATCATGATATTAACGTACGACTTATTATTCAAAAATGGCAAATTCGGCAGTGAGTAATACACACAAACCAGCCTGGCGAAACCCCACGTTTCCCTGGCCCGCACCGGCAAAACTGAATCTCTTTCTGCACATTACCGGCAGACGAGAAGATGGTTACCACCTCCTGCAAACCTTGTTTCACTTCATCGACATCAGTGACACTCTGTATTTTGAGATTACTGACGATAAAAACATCAGCATCAGCCCGGCCATAGAAGGCATTCCCGATGAAGAAAATATCATCGTCAAAGCAGCCAGGCTATTACAGAAAACCACCGGCACAAACAAAGGCACAAAGATCTCGCTAAAAAAATGCCTACCAATGGGTGGCGGCCTCGGCGGCGGCAGTTCCGACGCGGCGACAACCCTGCTTGCACTGAACAAATTATGGGATCTTAACCTCGAAAAATCAGTGTTAATGTCACTGGGACTTTCCCTGGGCGCTGATGTACCAATTTTCATTTATGGGCAAACGGCCTGGGCCGAAGGGGTCGGAGAAACACTCACAAACCTGCCTCATGAACAAATTTCTCAAAAAAACTGGTATTTGATCCTATTTCCGAAAATAAATGTCAATACAGGGGCGATTTTTGCGTCTTCGGAATTGACACGGGACAAACTTCCGATCAAAATACGCGACTTCCTGAACGGGACGACGGAAAACGTGTTTGAGCCAGTAGTTGCCGAACAGTATCCCGAAATCCGAGAGGCATTAAATTGGTTAAAACCATTTTCAGATGCTAAATTGACGGGAACCGGCGCCTGCATTTTTGCCAATTTTAAAACTGAACAGGAAGCACGGGAAGTCGCTGCACAGACTCCGGACAAATGGCAAGCATTTGTTGCCCAGGGTTGTTTTACAACACCCATAGAAGCATTGTACCAAAGCGAATAAATACGCTTTATTTTGTAGCCATAAAACAGTAATAAAACAGTAAAGAGAAAAGAGCTTATAAAGAGCTTATAAAGAGTTTATTGGGGTGTCGCCAAGCGGTAAGGCACAAGGTTTTGATCCTTGCATACCCAGGTTCGAATCCTGGCACCCCAGCCATATTACAGAATACCCTGCGGTTCGTTGAACTCAGGCAACAAGGTTAAAACGCTGGAAATCAGTACACCAAGGCGAGAACCGTTACAGGTTCGATAAAATTGTCAGGCATAATTTTAATCATGCGACGGCACAATTTGAAGGCAATTGCCCGGCAAAAAGACACACATCATGAGCATCTCCACCACATTCGTTTTTCAACCTAAATCCTGAGGGCTACAACGTGTCTGACCGCCAAATGATGGTGTTTTCGGGAAATGCCAATCCCCAGCTCTCATCAAATATCGTACAGTATTTAAATACACGCCTCGGCAAAATCAGCGTTGGCCAATTCAGTGATGGCGAAGTTGCCGTCGAAATTTTAGAAAACGTGCGTGGCAAAGATGTTTTCATCGTCCAACCGACCTCAGCACCAACCAATGACCACATTATGGAATTAATGGTCATGGTTGACGCTATGCGACGTGCTTCTGCGGCCAGAATAACCACTGTCATTCCTTATTTCGGTTATTCAAGACAAGACCGACGAACCCGTTCAGCACGTGTGCCTATTACTGCTAAAGTTGTCGCCAACATGATTGGTAACTCCGGGACAAACCGGGTGTTGACCGTTGATTTACACGCCGACCAGATTCAGGGCTTTTTCGACATCCCGGTTGATAACGTTTTTGCATCACCCATTTTACTCGGTGACATCTGGCGCCAGAAATACCCTGATTTAATGGTTGTATCCCCGGATGTTGGCGGTGTCGTCAGGGCCCGCGCCATAGCAAAACGCTTAGGTGATGTGGATCTGGCCATTATTGACAAACGACGCCCGAAAGCCAATGTCGCCAAAATCATGCACATCATCGGTGACGTGCAAGACCGAACCTGTATCCTGGTGGATGACCTGGTCGACACCGCTGGCACACTTTGCAAAGCTGCCGATGCCTTAAAAGAAAGAGGCGCATCAAAAGTGGTTGCCTACTGTACGCACCCTGTATTATCCGGCGAAGCCATTAACAACATTAACAAATCAACTTTAGATGAACTGGTCATTACCGATACGATTCCACTTCAACCATCGTCTAAAGCATGTAGCAAAATTCGGCAACTCAGCGTTGCAGAAATGCTGGCAGAAACCATGCGACGAATACACATGGAAGAGTCCGTCAGCTCACTCTTCATCGACTAACTAAATCATATTTAGCAAAACCGATGAAATTAGTGCCTGACTGGTCGCAAGTCAGGCTTAACATTTTTGGAGAACAAAATGAGCACCTTTACATTAAACTTAACAAATCGAACTGACCTGGGGAAAGGTGCGAGCCGCCGCCTACGTCATTTGAATCAAATCCCAGCTGTTATTTACGGAAGCGGATTAGAGCCGCAATCTTTGCAAATGAATCACGATGACATCATCAGGGTGCTTGAAGACGAAGCAGTTTACACGTCTATCCTCGATATCAACATCGACGGCAAAGTAACTAAAGCTGTTTTCAAAGACATTCAACGCCACGCCTACAAGCCTAAAGTCCTCCACCTGGATTTCCTGCGCGTTAACGAGAATGAAAAAATTCACATGCACGTACCAATTCACTTCCTCGGTGCCGATATGGCACCCGGTGTGAAAGCGGGCGGCCAGGTGAACCACAACCTGAATGATATTGAAGTTGTGTGCCTAGCTAAGGACCTACCAGAGTTCCTTGAACTTGATGTTTCTGCGTTGAATATGGGTGACGCCCTTCATATCAGTGACGTGACATTACCAGAAGGCGTCATATCTGCCGAATTACAACATGGCCCTGATCACGATCAGCCAGTGGTTGCAATTCACAAATCACGCGCCTTGACAGACTCAGAAGAAGAAGATGGCGACGAGGCCGCTTCTGAAGACGCAGCAGAGTAATATTGCGATAGGACCTCAGTCCACAAAAGTGGGCTGAGGTTTTTTTATGACCCAAAAAATTCAAATCATTGTTGGCCTGGGTAATCCTGGCAACCAATATGAAGACACCAGACATAATGCCGGTTTCTGGTTTGTAGATGAACTTGCCCGTCAAAATGGCAGCGCTTTCAAAGTAGACAAAAAATATCACGGCGAACTCTGCCAAATTCAACTTGGCGGTGAAATTATACGCCTGATCAAACCCAATACTTTCATGAACCGAAGCGGGCAAGCAGTCGCATCCCTCGCCAACTTTTTTAAAATTCCGCTAGAAAACATTCTCGTCGCACACGATGAGCTGGATTTTCCTGTGGGTAAAATACGCCTAAAACTGGGTGGCGGACACGGTGGACATAACGGCCTGAGAAATATTATCACTCAGATGGGTAGTAAAGATTTTTTACGCCTGCGCATCGGCATCGATCACCCCGGCAGCAGTGACCAGGTAACCGGTTACGTACTGAGCAAGCCCCCGAAAAAAGAACGCGAGCTAATTGAAAACACTCTGAATAACGCCGTTTCAATTTGCGAGCTGCTCGCAAAAGGCGACATTCAAAACGCAATACAAACCTTACACCGAAACTAACGCGTAAAAAGCAAATACAGGAAATCATCATGGCCATCACATGCGGAATCGTCGGACTACCAAACGTGGGTAAATCAACTTTATTCAATGCACTCACCAATGCCGGCATTGAATCAGCCAATTACCCGTTTTGCACCATTGAGCCAAACGTTGGCATCGTCCCCGTGCCGGACAAACGTCTGCAACCACTAGCGGATATCGTTGTTCCCGAAAAAATTTACCCGACCACCATGGAATTTGTTGACATTGCCGGTCTGGTCGCCGGCGCATCCAAAGGCGAAGGCCTGGGTAACCAGTTTTTAGGTAATATCCGCGATACAAATGCAATTGCACATGTTGTACGCTGCTTCGAAGACGATGACGTCATTCACGTCGCCAATAAAATTGAGCCGCTAGCTGACATTGAAGTAATCAACACCGAACTTGCCCTGGCCGACATGGAAAGCATCGAAAAAGCGATCTTAAAGGTCGCCAAAATAGCAAAAAGCGGTGACAAAGCAGCGGTTGAACAAAAAAAATTACTGGAAGACATTCTGGCGAAACTTGATGACGGCACAGCCGTACGCACAATGGGGCTTGATGAATCGCAACTCACCGCCATTTACGATCTGCACCTGCTTACTGTAAAACCCACCATGTACATCGCCAATGTGGCAGAAGACGGCTTTGAAAACAATCCGCATCTTGACCTGGTTAAATCACTTGCCGAAAAAGAAGGCGCTATTGTGGTGCCTATCTGCGCCGCCATTGAAGCAGAAATCAGCGAACTGGAAGATGACGAAAAGGCCGATTTCTTATCTGAAATGGGCTTTGATGAGCCAGGTCTGGACCGTGTTATTCGCGCCGGTTACAGCCTGCTGGGCCTACAAACCTACTTCACCGCCGGCGTACAAGAAGTCCGCGCCTGGACAGTTAAAGTTGGCGCAACCGGCCCACAGGCAGCTGGCGTCATTCATACGGATTTTGAAAAAGGTTTCATCCGCGCCGAAGTCATCAGCTACGATGATTTTGTCGAAAACAAAGGTGAACAGGGCGCAAAAGAAGCTGGGAAATGGCGCCTGGAAGGCAAAGATTACATCGTCCAGGATGGCGACGTCATGCATTTCCGTTTTAACGTATAAATACGCCTAAAGAGGACAGTAATGCTTGACATTATGCCCTCAAAACCGCAAAATTCGCCTTCCTGATTTCAGGGTACACTGTTTGCTGTTTTGTTATTGCCTGAAAACTGAATCAGGAGCACTCAGAAAATAAATAATGGCTACGTAGCTCAGCTGGTTAGAGCACATCACTCAGTAAAGTATGAGTGATATCTAAAATGAAGCGAGATAAAAGGTTGAGAAACTCGTTTTCATAAAGTCAGTCAGATCAAAAATTTTTGCCTGATATTGACCACATCACTCAACACGAAAAATGAAAATGGCTATGTAGCTCAGCTGGTTAGAGCACATCACTCATAATGATGGGGTCCCCTGTTCGAATCTGGGCATAGCCACCATTTTCATAAAACCCAATTTTTACTCCCTAATTTTAGACCTTAGAAAACCACTCAAAAAAAGCCGGTGCCCCGACCGTGCCAAATGGTGTTTTTTACACCTGAATACGACCCACTCATTCATTTCATAATAAAAACCAGAGAACAATAAACGTAAATATTGATATTAAATCATGCGAGGATAATCAGGATGCGCTAAACCGCTTCAAACTCATTTGTTAATTGGAGAATACGTTCCTGTCCATGGCGTTTGTCAACAAAAGCCATATTATTGACAAATGGTTACCAACGATTATTTAACCAATGCGTTACATCAAGCTCCGGCTTTTCCTGAGTTTTCACCTTGATAACTTTCGAACGCAATTTTGATTGTTCGGTTGAATTTTTTCCAACATGGCTGGCACCTCTCAAGCCGCTAACATGTTACGGAGCTGACGAGTTTTCTCCAGCATACGATAAGTTGATCGGTTGTTATTATAACGAGTGACTTCATGCAAACTAACCCATAGCACCTGATGCGATTCATCATTACCAGGCACTGGTAAGCTATCATCAATTTCCACTAAGAACCTGATATCGATATGATCATGTTGTGGTTCACTTCCCATTGCCTGAATGCCATGTATATCAACATCAAATACATTTAAATCTAATAATTTAATTTGTGAAAAATTAATACCCGTTTCTTCTGCTGTTTCACGTAGTGCTACACGTATAATGTCTATATCACCATCTGCATGACCACCAGGTTGAAACCATTGATCATGCTTCTTATGATGCATCATTAAGATTCGATTACGGTCGGGGCTAAGCACCCATGCAGAACCAGTAACATGTACAGGCCATAACTCACGATAAAAACAATCTTCATGCTGTTCGATATAATCTATTGCACGCTGTACATAGCATGACTCATCCATAAAACGCGTATGATGTTTTCTTAATAAATTTAAAAGTTCCTGTCTATGCATTAGCTATGTCCTTGATGGGTTTTGTAACGCTCTGATTGCTGCTGTAGCTGCTTCTTCAACATCCGCTTCTTTCCCACATATTGTTAATCGACCGTAGGCACCAACTGCGCGCACATCAACTAACGTAATGTTTGCGGCTTTCTCTGCCTGATTAGCAGCATAAACAATATAACCGGCTGGTTGAGCCTCGAGAATAAACATGCTTTCACCGGGCAATATCATTGAACCACCTCGATGCTGACGGTTAATTAAAACAGCGTGATCCGATGTCATCCCATGAATAATGTCATGCCATTCAATATCACAATGCTCACGATCGTTTACATCTGCATCTATATTCGATAACAATATTCTGCCCGACTCAATCACATCACTCTGATCTCTGTGATGAATTACCATCGACCCATATGCGCGCTCAACAATTTGTTGGGTCAGTTTAACCTGGGATGCTTTTAATGCAATATCTGTTACACGATGAATTGCCATCCCTGGTGAAACCTCAACCCATAAACAAGCATCCCCCGGCACGGGAGGAAAGCCCTGAGACACAGATGCCATATATTCTGCTAACTGCGGCTGCAATGAGTCGATATAAACGTAGGTTTTAAGTTTTACCATGTGTTATTCACTATAGTCTTTGCATTCATTCATTCATCGATAGACATCTAAATTTCTCATTAAAAATATTAAATAATTCTATCATTATGTGCAAACAAATATTAATTAGATAATTAATAGACAATCGTCTATTAATCTATGAGGGACTGACATACATATAATACAATTCGATTTAGGTTACATATTTTGTATTGATATATTTCGAAAAGTGTCGGTATTGATACATCATTAACATAAATATTCTCCATTCTTGAGTTATTATTCATAGGTAGTTCGTTTCATCAGATATTGCATACAGAATCACGTACTTCATTATATGTTAACAAGCTGTTTCTCTAACGCGCTCCAGCACATCCAGCCTGTTCACGAGAATATTTTCCTCAGGTATCTTTGTAAGAACATCAAGCTTACCCAGTCGTTGTAAAGCTTGTTCTTTAGTAGTAACAATATAAACTGAACGTCCAGCATTAATCATTTCAAGAATGGACTCTTCAAGTGCCAAAGCTGCCGAAACACCAAGGTGTTTAACATCAGTAATATCGACAACAAGCGTATGACACCCTCCAAATTGTGAATTCTTACGGGTAATCGCTCTTGAGCTACCAAAGATCATTGTTCCACGCAAATATAACAACATAATTTTACCTTTGGCATCTTTTAATATTTCTTTTTCGCGTGATGATAACTCCAGGTCTGTATCATCAGGGTCTGTTATTGCTTTAACATCATTTTCCTGTAGCTCGGATAGTCGTGTAATTGTCATAACATTGGCAACAAATAATCCAATACCTACAGCCGCAATCAGATCAACAAAAACTGTCAGCAGTATTACACCGTACGTAATGAATGCTCCTTTACCAGAAATATGATGGGCACGTTTAAGGAAGCCCCAGTCAATAATATCAATACCCACTTTTAACGCGATAGCGGCCAACACGGCCAATGGTATTACGGAAGTTAAGTCAGCAGCCCACAAGATCACTATGAGTAATATTCCGGCTCTTACTAGACCTGCTAATGCGGTTCGTGCTCCAGCGTGAATACTGACAACTGTCCCCATGGTCGCACCGGCACCCGGTAAACCACCAAATAACCCAGACATAATATTACCTATACCCTGGCCTACTAATTCCTTGTCTGAATTATGACGTTTGCGAGTAATGCTATCGGCAACAACAGAAGTGAGTAAGGCATCAATGCATCCTAGCATTCCCAATACAATGGCATCTACCAACATTATTTGCCATTGTTCAACGCTAAACACGGGCAGTTGTAGATCAGGCAAGCCTGTAGGGATTTCACCAATGCGTCGTATATCCGTCGCACTTAGGAATACGACCGATATTAACGTGCAAACAACCAACGCAACCAATGGAGGAGGAAGATATTGCTTGAGTCTCTTTGGAATTAGAAAAAGAATCGCCAGTGTTAATAAAGCCAAAATAGTTTCATTAGCTTGTATACCAGAAAGCAGTGATGGTAAGTTTTCCATTACTGAAACAACACCACCACTTGGCGAAGGCTGTCCAAGTAAAGGGCCAATCTGTAAGATGATAAGAATGATACCAATGCCTGACATAAAACCGGATACAACGGTGTAAGGCATCAAGGTTACATATTTGCCCAATTTCATCACACCAAACAATATTTGAAACATGCCGGCCATAATCACAACAGTAAAGGCCATAGCCATTCCATTTTCAGGGTCTGTAGCAATAAGCTTTGCGATGACCGCGGTAAATACAACCGTCATTGGACCGGTAGGTTCGGAGATCAATGTGGGTGAACCACCAAATAGAGCGGCAAAGAGACCGATAAGTATTGCACCATATAGACCTGCCTCAGCACCAGCACCTGATGCAACACCAAAAGCTAACGCCATAGGTAGCGCAATCACAGCCGCGGTAATACCACCAAAAATATCGCCACGTTTATGTCTTAAGTTTATTTTATTAAACACCTGCATATCTTACAGCCTCTGCAAATTAAAATTGCTCTGGAGATAACGAGAATAAGTCTATTGAATATTATGTATCTGAGTAAAAGAAATTACTCATTGATATTAGTGATGGAAGCTATAGCTAGCGGCCAATAAGAAAGGTTTAATTACTTACTGCTTTATTCTCGATAATGTTTTCTGAAAAACATCTAAGCAAAAGAGATTTACTCATTGGGATTATTGGTTGGCATTTTAGAAAGACACCAATAAAAGTGGTTTAACTTTTATTTTTTTCTAGTTTTTTCTTGCTATATTTTTTTTTACGTGGCATGGCCTTTTGCTTTTTTCTAAAATACTTTCTAATTTAGGCCACATCCTATGCATACGCTCTAATATCTGTGATTCAGAGCTAATTACAAAATCCAGAAATGTTTGCGCAACCAATGATAATTCTTTTCCTTTTGGATAAACGATAAACCAATTACGTATGATAGGAAATCCTTCAACGTCGAGAATAGCAACAGGCCCCTCAACACCTTCAAGTGATAAGGTATGAAGCGATAACACAGACAAGCCTAGCCCCCCTGCAACAGCATGTTTGATGGCTTCGTTATCACCTATTTCCATGCGTATAGTCGGACGTGCCCCTATTGCATCAAACGCTTTAAACATAGCATCACGAATACCTGAGCCTGGTTCGCGAACAATGAAGGGTTCCTTGGCGATCTCTTCCAAACTAATATTTTTCTTATTAACTAAAGGATGATTGCGTGGCGCCATCAAAACAAGTGGGTTAGGCGCAAAAGAATATGATTCAACCTCAAACTCGCCTTCCGGTGCCTGCCCCATAATATACAGATCATCTTCGTTAGCACGTATCCGACGTATAATGCTTTCACGGTTGGTAACCTTTAAGGAGAGATCAATACCAGGATAGATCTTGCTGAACTCCCCCAACAATTCAGGCGCCAAATATTTTGCTGTCGTGACCACACCCATACGCAAGCGACCACGATTCAAGCCTTTCATATCAAAAATTTTCATTTCCAGGTTCGACAGTGTTTCAAACATGCTGCGGCAGGCAACATATAACTCCCTACCGGCTTCTGTTGGTTCAACATTTCGACCAACATGCTCAAATAGTGGCAAGCCAATTGCCTCAGACAATTTTTTGATCTGCATTGAAACCGTAGGTTGAGTAAGGAAGAGCTCTTCGGCTGCACGGGTAAAACTGCCCAGGCGATAGATAGCTTCAAATACCTGAAACTGGCGAAATGTCGCGTAACGAATAATATGATCCGGCATTGCTGCCGGTGGAGTATAATCATTGTCAATGTATGCTGGCATAAGGCGCTCACCTGTCTTGTCTTTCATTTCAAGGTACCGTTAGAGTATATGTTTACACTCACCATAACATCTATTGAAGAAAATATTATCACTCATTAGCGTGGATTATTATCTATCCTGAACTCAGGTATGCTTAATGCCCGCTACTACCTAACTCAAGCCTTATCTGAACAGTGCTTATAAAGTGACACTGTATTCATTCCTTGTAAACACGATTTCGTCGTGTGAGCTTCTGATGGATATGTCGTCAACGCCAATCATATTTCAAACACCAGTGATTGATAGTCATCAATAAATTTACATTAATCAGGCCAGACACGTCGCGCAGCTTGATAAAGATCCACGGATAATTTTTTACTATCTTTTTTTGCTTTCGTTTCAGTATTCTTCTTTTTTTTCATTATTGGCTTATCATCTTGAGGCGTTATAGTTTGCGTTGCATCAATATTCTCAACTCCCTTACTGGAAACCGCTTTGGTCGCACGCGTAGTTCCCATTAATTTTTTCCTAGTTTTATCACTGTTACTCATACCTTAATAACCTCATGGATTAGCTCATCGATTTCGCCCCGGCATCAATACCATGACGACCCATTTCAAAAATATTCTTGCCTTCCAATTACACAATCTCTAAAAGTTTCTCATCTATGTAAAGCTGTTTTTGCCAAGTGTAAGTTAATTTCAGAAAGTGCGTCACGAGCCAGTTCGAGACAATGCCGTACGTGTTTCTAGTTGATTAATAACAAGGACTGCTTGCAAATTTGAATTCGATTGACGAACATCTTGAACTGCCTTTTCAGCGTGTACAGCCACCCACAAGCCCGCAAGGGATAACTGCACTGAAATCAATGCTAAACCGCAAATTCCTGATACCTTAATAGTTTGCAATGCATGCACAGATGGAGGGGAATCTACAACTACCGAATCATATTCTTGAGAACCTTCCTCTAGTTAAATATTTAGTGTCAATGCGTGCACTCTATTGTAAAGCCGAACCCTGTGGAGCAGGGCCAACAAAAATAGCGCTTTTCTTTTCTGTTTTTCATGACTTGCAGCAAGATTAGCAGACAATACAATCTCGCAAGCTCTTCCTGGCTGCCTACCAATGCAATAACAGGCATCGCTCACTAACTTCAGCGTTCATTTACGTCAAGCAACTTATCGAGCTCTTGTGCAAAACGATGATGAATATCACTTAGTTTTTCATTACCTTCATCAGAATATATGGTGATATTAACATAGTCATTACCAAAGCCTATATCTGGAAATAAATTTTCACGCTCTGACAGTCCAGCTGCACGTTCAAGAAAATCACGAAGCGTGCTGTAATCTTGGAATAAGTAACGCTGTTCAAGACGAGCAGGTTTATTACGTTCTTGCCATTGATCGCTCATTTTACACCTCCATTAATACGTTACTTTTTTGGTGGGTGCTTGTGTTTTAATTTGTTTTAGCTCCTGAAGCCATTGCGTTAAACCAGCAGAATGTGCTTTTTCTTCGTTAAGAAGCGCTTCAAAAAACACACGGTTATCATAATCAGCAATGCCTACACAATGACGTGTTGCATCATCGTATAAACTAATCAGTTCATTCTCAAATGCAGAGTCATGCTGTAATAGCTCTTGTAGATTTCGACCAAGTATAGCCGGACGCAATTGGGAAACATTTGGTGCGACACCAAGCGCTAGCATTCGACTAATAATACGTTCAGCATGTCCCAGCTCTTCACGAGACTCTGCATGAAATTTATCGGCAGCATCGATCAAACCCCAGGAGCGAACAAGCATCGACTGCGTACTGTAAAGTTGTACTGCAGAGAGCTCAAGGCTCAGGGCTCGACCGAGATAGCCTAATACGCGTTCATCTGTGCTAATGTGAAACATGGTTACGCAATCTTATTGGCCAACAACCAGTTATTAACTGATTGACGCACCATTGCCTGCTTTCTCAATCACACCTTCAACTTCATTATGTGGACGAGCAATAATGTGCGCTGCAACCAGACCGTCACCAACGCGTTCACATGCATCAGCACCCGCACGAACTGCCGCATTAACCGCACCAGTTTCACCGCGAACTAAAACTGTGACATAACCGCCACCAACAAATTCACGTCCTACAAGATGAACTTCTGCCGCTTTCGTCATCGCATCAGCTGCTTCAATCGCAGGAACTAGTCCGCGTGTTTCAATCATACCTAGAGCAATACCGTAATTACCATTGGCCATGGTCTGTTTCTCCTATAAATGTAATGGGGTAATAAAACTATCTTAAGCTGTTTTACCTGCAGGCAAAACAGGTTCAACTTCTTTGTGTGGACGAGCAATAATATGCGCTGCAACCAGACCGTCACCAACGCGTTCACATGCATCAGCACCCGCACGAACTGCCGCGTTAACCGCACCAGTTTCGCCACGAACTAAAATTGTGACATAACCGCCGCCAACAAATTCACGCCCTATCATGCGCACTTCTGCGGCTTTAGTCATCGCATCAGCAGCTTCAATGGCAGGCACTAAGCCCCGAGTTTCGATCATACCTAGAGCAATGCCGTAATTATCATTAGCCATGGTCTGTCTCTCCTATAAATGTAATGGGATAATAAAGCTAACTTAAGCTGCTTTACCTGTAGGTAAAACAGGTTCAACTTCCTTGTGTGGACGAGCAATAATGTGCGCTGCAACCAGACCGTCACCAACGCGTTCACATGCATCAGCACCCGCACGAACTGCCGCGTTAACCGCACCAGTTTCACCACGAACTAAAACTGTGACATAACCGCCACCAACAAATTCACGTCCAATCATGCGCACTTCTGCCGCTTTCGTCATCGCATCAGCAGCTTCAATGGCAGGCACTAAGCCCCGAGTTTCGATCATACCCAAGGCAATACCATATTTGTCATTAGCCATCTTAATACACTCCTAATTTTTAAAGTCTTAGACTTAGTTGTTTCAAATTCAAATTAAGCCACTTAAGTTAGGTATTTAAACCATGACTGTTATAGCTAATATTCGGTTTACTAATCGGAATCAGCATCCCAGAAATCTATAATCCCCGCGACAGTCAGATCAGTTAAAATCCGAAAATCACATGCCGCATATCTCGCAGCAGATCCACTTGATGTGAATACCCAGTCACCTTGACGGGCACCTACTGGATCTACCGCTACCACTTGCTTACCTGCGAGATCCCTTAACACACGTAAACTAATATCTCTTAAACCATCAACACGACGAGTACATACCAATGGATTTTCAACTTGCATAATTTCCATTGTCAGCACCTATACCGAACTATCGGGTTCCCAGTGATCGATAATTCCAACAATAGTCAAATCACTTGGATACTCTTTACTACCAGCCGCTTCACGTGCTGCTGAGCTGCCTACACAAATCACCCAGTCACCTGGGATACAACCTACCGCATCAACAGCTACTGCAATTGCACTACCATCTTTAACCACTTGCAGATGTTTATGCTCCATACCCGGTATGCGATTTGTTGAAACTAGTGGTTTCATTATTTGACAGATTTTCATTAGTGACCACCTGTAACTTTTGTTTTTACGGAACAATCGAGTATTTCAATTTGTCCGGAGGCATTAATGTCACGTACAACTTGTAATGTATGTAACAGACCACGATTTGTAAGATCACTGTATCGGTTATGTAATGCACTCGATACGCGCTGGCAATGCTCTTCAGCACGCTCGCGTGCACCTGGTACATTACCGTGATAGTCATAACGAACAACTATCGGCACTGGCAGCCCTTGCGAAACATTTAAGCCAGTAAAAATACTTATACCTACATCTAAATCGGCGGCAGCTTCTTCAACCGTATTTAGATAAGAAAAAAATGTCAGGTTACGTAACTGTATTTCTTCAAAGCCAATACCTGCACCAATAAAACGTTCTGCATGCCCTATGTCACTATAGCAACCACCGTAGTAATTACGTACATACTCCACTTGTGACATATTATTTTTCAAAAGATACGACATAAAACGTGCCATACCTTCTGTTAATGCATTACCACCTTTGTGTTTAATATGATCCGCTATCCACTGCTCTGCATCATTCGCACTCATGCGAGCTGTCATATCAAACACTTGTAAACTATCAACAGTGTTTTCTAAATCAATATTGCCATTCGCATCAGGCATATGAATACGAATACCATCTGTATCTGTGTCCATACCGATTAACAAACAATCGATAGAAGCACCACAACAATGTGTATTTTGTACCGCTTGCTGGAAACCCATTAAACGATCTAAACCACCTTGCGCGGCTTTTTGTGTATCGGAGCCATGCGCTGCACAACCTTGATGACTTGGGTCAACAGAACTGTGGTGATAAACCACTGTCTTTAAATAACGGGTCGCTGCATCTGCCGCATTAGGTTTACCTTCACGGAAGCGCACTAATTCTGTTTTTACCCATTTCTCAAGGCTGTCTTCTATATCAAACATTGCACCAGCATAAGAACGGCGACGCACTTCTTTATACGGCAACCGTAATACATAGCGAATCACATGTGCCAAGCGACCATCTGCACAAGGCGAAACATCAACCATGTGAAAACCGCATTCCTGAATAAAATTCTGGAAGCTCGCGCCATTACTATTTTGACCCATGCCAATATGAGCCAAGGGATCTTGTGTAAACACTTCATCGCAAAAACGATGGTAAGTTTCGAATACACTCCACGCAAATAAACTGCGCATATTCAACTGATCAACCCAGGCATTACTTAATAACAAGTCAGGCAACTCAAAACCAAGTTGAGTGCGCGCTAATTGTTGTGCCTGTTGTTCAAAATTTGACTCATGTTGCAACGCTGATATTTTTTTCAATGTTGGAACGATGTTATCAAACGATTCTCTTACACTACTTTCATACGCATATAACTGCGCGTTTTCCTGCGCATTTGTTAAACCATGCGAAACTTTCATGGACGCAGATATGGCATTCACTGACACATCCGTTGAGTAGTTTGGCTCTGCTTTATGCGCTGTATTCATAGCCCTATCACCAGGGCGGCCAAGCGGGGTCGATACCCGGTTCAAGTTGCGTGAAGCCCGCTGATTGCTGCCACTGCTCAACATAGTATTCTCGTGTCGTGATTAATCTCGGATGATTCCTCGATTAACCTCGAGCGCCTCCAGAATAAGTAATTAGAGATCCTTTATCAGTATTACCGCTACCACCTGTAACCTTGCTGTTAGGTAGCGCTATTTCTTCATTACGTTTTTGTGCAATCGCCGCCATTTTTTTCATGGCATCCATTGAGTTATTCGCCCGTATAGTTGGATTACGTTTTATTGATGACATGCCTTCAGTACCGGTAACATTTTTACCTCGACCCCAGTCATCACCCGTAATATTTAAGCCCGTATCCTGGCCTTCACCTGATACACGTGCCTTTTCTCTGCCATCTACTTGAGTAACGGGTTCAGGACGAATTTCAGCAGCGTTAACATTTCTTTTGCCAAAACGCGCATCTTCAGTACCGGTTACTTTACCTGTTGCCATACCAAATGGACCTGTTATATGGCTTTGTGCATTTTGCTTTCCTGTAACGCCCGTAGAAGCTGTTGCAGCTGCAGCAGCATCTGTTAGTGAATTAACACTAAATTGTTGCCCAACAGTATTACCACCAATAACTTGTGGAAAATCAGGGCTTGCTGTCGTTGCCGGCGTTGCCGGACATGCATCAGCAAACTGGTCAGCACCGATGTAAGGCGTGCCTGATACTTGTTCACATGCACCTTTATCTGCGCCTGTCATCACACCACCAACACCGGGCTGGAGACCTGTTAATGGCATCGCTGGTGTACTTCTTAATTCTCTATTGCGCGTACTCGCCAACGCTACGTCTTCAGTCTGGCAAAAATTTTCTGACTGATCGGCACCACCATAAGGTGTACCTGTTACAGCTTTACAGGTACCTGGTTCATTACCCGTTACCTGATCTGAACGGCCTGTCATGGTACCTGTTACAGATAAACCTTTACCTGTTGTAGAAACACCCACTTTCTTGTCTGTTGGTGCTTCAGCAGCTGCACTGCAAAAACCGTTGTACTGTTCTTGCCCAACATAATCGTCACCAGTAACGTTTCGGCAACTGCCTGCTTCGTCACCCGTCATACGATCACCTCGACCAACCATACTGCCAGTTACACTGCCACCACGTAACGTCGTACTCGTGCCAACTTTAGCGGGTGCATTACCAATTTCTTCTGGTTTTGTATATTGCGTGCCAGTTAAAGAGCGACCCATACCAGACTCATCACCGGTTATTTGTTCTGATCGTCCAACGTTGTTACCTGTAACAGCTTCGCCTTTCATTGTTTCAGCCATTGAAAACTTGCGAGGTGACTTCTTAGCAAACTCATCACAATAAGCTTGTGACTGTTCTGCACTAATATACTCATCACCGGTTACACTCTTACATGTACCTGCTTCATTACCGGTTACATTTTTACCACGACCCACACGATCACCACTAACAGCGTTACCGTGAGATGTCGTTGTTACATTAACTTTCCGCGCAGTTGATGACGCTGCTTCGGTTTGACAAAACTGACGAAAAACATCAGCCCCCATGTATTCAGTACCTGTAACATCGCGACACGTACTTGCCTCATCACCCGTTACACTCTGACTGCGTCCAACCATAGTTCCTGTTAACGTTTGTCCTTGCACAGTCTCACTTTCACCAACTTTCCATGGCGCATCTTTCGCTGCGCCATTGTTAGATTTTTTTGATCTCTGACGACCACAAGGCTCAGATTTTTTACCTGATTTACCCGAGCGACTACGCGATTCACGTAACGTTTGCGCTAGCTCACGGCTTGATATACCAGGGTGTGCTGCTCTAACATTTTGTGCCGCAGATGTACCATTAGAATTAATCCCGGCTTTTCCACGAGACGAAGTTGCTTCACGTCTAGCCAATGAGGCGATACGTGCAACACTACGAGCAACAGTTTGTTTTTTCTTGTTAGGTATAATCCTGCTCTTACTGGTCGCTACCGAATCAGCACGCTTTCCACTGCATGTAGGATTAGTACCATTACACCCACAACCACAACCTGCAGTTAATTTATCTCTCGATGAAGACGCATCTTGTTGTTCAGCCTGTAATGCTACAGATGAGGCCTTCATGGCAGGTGCGGAACGTATACGATCCTTAACAGCAAGCCCCGCTTTACCGGTGTTTGACATTGCATCACGTCGAGCTCGTGAAGCTGCCCGCCCCGTCATAGACGAAGCTTGTGCCGGCGTACTTACCACAACAGTGGTAATTTTTTTGCTCTGCGAAGTGCTCGCTGAATTTTCCCCAGTCAGCGCTGTTTTGCCCTTCGTGGTCAAAGCACGTCGCCTTTTCAAAGAAGCTTCGCGTGCACTTATACTTTTTGCGGTTTGCGCCATTGTTAACCCCATCGCATCATCATGTTTGTGATTGTCATTAGTTACCTGTTTAAAGAGGCATTAATATCACCCCTTAAACACGTCCTTCACGAACGACAAAAGCTGCACCCTGACTTTGAGTGTAGTTATCGTAACCAAGCAAACGAATGTGGTGATCAGGATAGGCTCGACCACATGCTTCTAACTCATCAACAACTTTACCCAGGTCACGCTCACCAAAGAATGGTAGCTTCCACATTGTCCAGTAATGATTGCTTGAAGCACTTGGATGCTCATGCTCAATTGCAGGCGTCCAGTTATTCGAAATAATGTAAGCAATCTGCGCGTGAAGCTCTTCTTGTGTCAACTTTGGTAGAAAGCCAAAAGTTTCCAGTGTATGGGCAGTTTGAAAATCACCCTCAGTATAATTATTTGACATGCTTGTATCCTCGTAATCTATATCTTGTTTACCAGCTGCTTATAACTGGGCCCAGCTCTAAACTGAGCGCCCAATTCATCAACAATTTTAAACGTCGAGCTTATCAACAGTTTCAAACTCAAACTTAATTTCTTTCCATGTTTCCATTGCAATTGCCAGTTCAGGACTGGTGCGAGCTGCCGCACCCAGAATGTCACGCGCCTCACGCTCAAGCTCACGACCTTCGTTACGCGCCTTAACACACGCCTCCAACGCAACACGATTAGCTGCTGCACCCGCTGCATTACCCCATGGATGACCTTGAGTACCACCACCAAACTGAAGTACCGAATCATCACCAAAGATATTAAGTAATGCAGGCATATGCCAAACGTGAATACCGCCAGATGCAACGGCGAACACACCAGGCATTGAACCCCAATCCTGATCGAAGAAGACACCTCGCGAACGATCCTCCGGTATAAATGATTCACGTAATTGATCTACAAAACCAAGTGTTGAGTTACGATCACCTTCAAGCTTACCTACAACCGTACCAGTGTGAAGTTGATCACCACCAGATAAACGTAAACACTTCGCTAACACGCGAAAGTGAATACCGTGTTTCGGATGACGATCTATTACCGCATGCATGGCGCGGTGAACATGTAACAACATGCTGTTTTTACGACAGAAATTAGCGAGACCTGTATTTGCTGTAAAGCCACCTGTTAAGAAATCATGCATGATGATTGGCATACCTAAATCTTTAGCGAATTGGGCACGCTCATACATGTCTTCGGGAGTCGCTGCAGTTACGTTCAGGTAATGACCTTTGCGCTCACCTGTTTCCATCTCAGCTTTTCTGATTGCTTCAGCAACAAACTCGAAGCGATCACGCCAGCGCATGAACGGTTGAGAGTTTACGTTCTCATCATCTTTAGTTAAATCCAGACCACCACGCAAACATTCATACACTGCACGCCCATAGTTTTTAGCAGATAGGCCTAGTTTTGGCTTGATTGTCGCGCCAAGCAATGGACGACCATATTTATTCAAACGATCACGTTCAACCTGTATTCCTGCTGGTGGACCACCACACGTTTTAATGAATGCCATTGGAAATCGAATGTCTTCTAAACGCAGATGCTTAAGCGCTTTAAAACCGAATACGTTACCAACCAATGAAGTCAGCACATTTACAACCGAACCTTCTTCAAACAAATCAAGTGGGTATGCAATAAATGTATAGAATGATTCAGAATCACCTGGCACATCTTCGATGCGATAAGCACGGCCTTTGTAATACTCCATATCAGTCAAGAACTCTGACCAAACCGTACTCCACGTTCCTGTTGAACTTTCTGCAGCTACAGCAGCAGCAACTTCTTCACGCGGAACACCAGGCTGACCAGTCACTTTGAAACATGCCAAAAGGTCGGTATCAAGTGGTGTATAATCTGGTGTCCAATATTTATCGCGATACTCCTTAACACCCGCTTCATAAGCTTTCTCTGACATTGTCTACTCCTGTCTCTTGTTGGTTGCTAAAAATATTCATTACTTACTTAACTGGCATAAATCATACAGGGGTATCTACACATAATTCCAATTGATATTTTATTGATAACCCATAGTCTCGAATCTATGATCCGGCTACACCACCCTCCCTGTGTCAGGATAGTTGTCGCCTCAATGGCACATTACCCTTCAGAGAAAAAAGAAATATATTAAAGAAACTGTTACCAACTCATAATCAGTCGGTAGCAGATGTTTCAAAAATGGAAGGCGTCAGTGAAGCAACCCTGTATAATTGGCGAACTACAGCCAAACAACAAGGAGTTGCAGTGCCGGGAAGTGGAAAAACAAGTGATCACTGGTCACCAGAATCAAAGTTCGCCGTTGTCGTTGAAACAGCCACAATGAGCGAATCGGAATTAAGTGAATATACCCAAAGCGTTAGAGATTTAGGTGTAATTGTGTCCTTCAAATCCACCACTCAACAACGAAAATAATTCGTCGGTATATTCGTCGATATTTTGGATAAACTTTATCGAGGCTTTTCGAAACTCAGCCAGATTTTCGTAGTATTTATTGCACAAAACATTTTTTTGAAAAAACGCCAAACTCGTTCGATTAACCTAAAAAACGCAGTTAACCCTGCTTAAGGGTCAATTTCAGCATAAATTTTCAATCTATTTCATTGTACTGGATTTATCCCGGTGCGGGTAACGCGATTATTTGTTCCGGTACTATTTTCAAGTTAAATACTCTCATGGCATTAGCCAAAAAATGCACCCAGCAAGCATCTGGAGTCAACTGCGGCGCAGTGCTTTTAATGCCTTTAAAAAAGTTAACCATATGAAGATAAATTTCTTGCACTCGACCTGTTTCACTATGGCTGCTGGTGATCAACATTTTTTTCTGGCGACTTGTTTTCGTTAAGCGTCCAATGCTACTTAATAACAATGGGCGACGCGTTATCGCTTCATAATGTTTTTCGGGGTGCGCCAAACGCACAAACAAACTCCACCAGTTGTATACTAATGCAATTATTCTCGTGATAAATTGACAACTCTTTAGGTCGTGTGTCGTGAAGCCACCCCAGCCCCATTGGTTTTTTATTTCATCAAAAACATTTTCACCATCTGCTCGATCTCGATAGTGCTGAACCACGGTGACTAACACGCCTCGTACAAATGTGGGGCGTTCGGCTAATGGGAGATTTTTTAAAATTGCGATTAGTCCCGGCAATGAATGTGCTGATTGTGATTGATCACCCGCTTGCACTTCAACTTCTAACACGAGTCGTAAATTCGCAATCATGTAAGTATGATAGGTGTGCGATGGGCGTCCAGGTTTATGAGGGTTATATCCGAGCTTCGCCCCTTCTTGATGTCCGTAAAGCGGTTTAATTGTTACGTCAGTCTCTAAAATCCAGGGTGTTTTCAGCAGTGGCGAATAACAGGAATATAAGTGTTGCTGTAACCATGCGACACCCTCAGCTTCATCTATTTTTTTTAATGCACGGCGAGCTGAGTCATCACTAACGACTTTGTTCATGCCCAGCATTTCACAATTAACCGTGTCGCCCATTAATGTGGTTATATGCGCATAGCGCGTATGGCCTGACAAAGCAGATAATCCTAGAAAAATCAGTTGGACGCGAGAATAGAGTGCAAGTAATTGGTTTGATTGGCGTAATGAAAAAGTTTGCGTTCACCTGGTTGGTGAATCAAATCTTTATCATATAGCCAAGCGAATCAAGTAGTTGTGCTCTAGCTCGTGGATCAACTGATTTTTCTAGGATAATAAAAGTGACCCTAATACATCGGTTTTTGTTGGTGCATCATGACTGGTATACACTAATGGACAATCATCAACCTAAGGCTTAAAACGATGACCTAATTTCAAAAATTCGATGAAAAATGGCAATTGTCCCATTGGTGTGATACTGGCACTTGAATCCCATTCAACGTGCAACTTTCCATCAAAAGTATCGACTTCTAGCGCTTTTACCCGTGTTGTTTGTGTAGCGGTTAGATCTTCACCCTTTGAGTAACGGTGTCCGGTAAAAAAGTGTTGTCGCAAATTGTCTTAATACACGATCGTGATTCTAAGCCTGTACGAGAGTTTTAGGCGAAAAGATAAGAATTTTTCTTTGGCTTTATGTTACTCGTTATATCTCTTTACTAGAGTTTAGAGTCTGAAACACAAACTCCTCCCATTTCGCCCCTCTTTCGGAAGAAAACAAGTAGTACATTTTTATCTCAGCACCCTATGTCGATAGGGTGAAACCAATTTGCGCTTATTTT
>Ga0316208_1000240_pt1 | contig 75945 bp, 74 predicted proteins | sample 3monopyrite_MG_FD_204944 | JGI IMG/M metagenome (GOLD analysis project Ga0316208, IMG submission 204944) | Microbial mat bacterial communities from mineral coupon in-situ incubated in ocean water Damariscotta River, Maine, United States -... | ecosystem: Environmental > Aquatic > Marine >... | reverse complement strand
CAAGCCAACGTTATCGAACATTTGTCACAGAAGGAAAAAATCTGCCTACACCTTGGAGCGCGTTAAAAAACCAGGTATTTCTTGGTAGTGACGACTTTGTTGATGAAATGCAGTGTAAGGTGATGCCTGATAAAGATTTAAGTGAAATTGCCTTAGCTCAAAAACGACCAATGGTAAAAGAGTTGTCGTATTATAAGAAGAAGTATAAAAAAAGAGATGAAGCTATTACCGCAGCATATACCAGTGGAGGATATAGTATGAAAACTATCGGTGATTACTTTATGTTGCATTATTCATGGGTGAGTCGAATCGTGAAAGTAAGAAACAAGACCTGACTATAATATCTATTAGCTTGCTTGGATAATATGAAACTTAGATTATGTAAATAATAACGAGCAATAAAAACATATATTTTCCTGTGCAGAGGAGATATGTTATCTAAATTATTTAGACTGCTGGAATTTGTTTTAATGTGTTCATGGAGACAAATAGCCGCATAGGATCATCTGTAAAAGGCTCAAACATTTCATAGTGCTGATAAAAATGAAGGGCGTCTTCATCTAGAACATCGAGTATGACACCAAGTGCAGGTAAGCCTACATCGGTAAGCTCCATCGCTTTTCTCAGTGCTGTAATTAATGTTTTTTCACCAAGTCGTTGACCTGAAAATTGTTTATCTACCGCGAGCCTTGCAAGAAGTACGACAGACACAGGATAGCCAGGTAAGCTTTTATCTGTAGGAATAGATTCGCGATTAACCGTTGATGATGCAAGAGAATAGTATGCGGCTACACGTGTTTTTTGAGTTTTAGGATCTTCGTTAACGATGGGCAAAACCCATGTCCGGCTGAGCCCCAACTGCATATTTTTAACAGCAAATCGCGCCAGATAGGTGTCCAGATCGCGTTTGCCGCAACTGAATTTTTTTAGATTATGTAGTGCTTTATCGACAATGACAAATCCTTGTGAAAATGCCAATTAAAAGCCCTCTGTATCCAACCGCTTAGCCGCATCTACAAGTCGGGCACTGGGTTTACGCTCAGTATCTTCACAAATGGCCATGAAATTATCGAACTGGGTATTCGTCAGCTGGATTGATGATTCGTGTTGCAATATCTCAGGGGCATTATCGCGTATCAAACGAGTAATAAACTCTGTTAACGAGGCACAACCCAGTACAGCAGAGGCTCTTTCTGCCAGTTGTTTTACATCTGCATCGACTCGCATTTCAATACGTTCTCGGGGTGATGTCTGTGTCATGATTTTCACCTAATTTATTGTCAGTATACGGCAAATTGCCGTACGTTAATTATCGGATAGAATTCAGTAAAATACAAGGTATCGACATAATTATGTCATATTAGTAAAAAATTGAAGGAGCTTCATTTGATAAGAAGAAGTATAAAAAGGAGATTAAGCGATTACAGCAGCCTATGCGAGTGGAGGATATAGTATGAAAGCTATTGGTGGACCCTATTGGCTTTAGTATATTTTTCGACTATGCTTGTTTTAGTATTACCGAGGTATTACAAATGAAGACAATCACAGTTAAAGCAGATAATGAATTTGATGCAATTTTAAACCAACTCGCGTCACGTTTACACACTACACGTAGCGGTGTTATTCGAGATGCAGTAAAGAATTACTTAAAATATATTGATAGAGAAACTCTTCGGCAACAAGTTAAAGCGGCTTCATTGAAAACAAGAGAACAGGCTAAACAAGCCTCTGTTGACTTTGATGTGGTAAATAACGATGGCCTTTAAACGGGGCTCAATATATCTAACAAATTTCAACCCATCAAAGGGAACGGAGGCAGGAAGAATCCGACCCTGTCTTGTTATGCAAAGTGATTTGCTTAATGAATCTAACCATCCGAGTACAACAGTTTTACCTTTAACGACACAATTGATTGATGATGTTGCTCCATTACGTTATCGAGTTAAAAATCGAGATAACTTAAAAGTTGATTCAGATATCATGTTAGATCAAACGAGAACCATCGATAATAGTCGTATGGCAAGTGATGTGCTTACAACATTGACTCATACAGAACTGTTAGAAGTAGAAATGTCGTGGCAAATTGTTTTGGGTTTAGATGGTGAAAATTGATAGTCTATGACAAACTCTTTCAAAGGGCTTTTATCTGTCCATTCAGCAGTATTAATTTTTGGTTTAACTGCACTATTTTCTAAACTTATTTCTTTAACGGCACTAGAGATTACATTACTGCGTAGTATTTTTGCCGTGCTTGTTATTTTCTTTCTTTTTATATGGCAAAGAAAATCAATTCAATTATCTAAAACTAAAGATTACGCTACGGTAATAGTCTTAGGTGTGTTGCTGGCATTACATTGGGTGACTTACTTTCATGCTATGCAAGTATCAAGTGTTGCCGTGGGTGTTATAGCGCTTTATACCTTCCCCATTATGACGGTATTTTTAGAACCATTATTTCATGGTGAACAACCACACAGTAAAGATGTTGTGAGTGCATTAACGGTATTGTTTGGTATCTATTTGTTAGTCCCTGAGTTTTCTTTAAGTAATGAAACAACGCAAGGTATTTTGTGGGGTGTTTTGTCTGCCTTATTTTTTGCCTTAAGAAATATCATTCAGGGCCATTATTTTAAAGATTACACTGCACGCCATAGCTTATTTTATCAAACGCTTGTGACATTTGTTGTCTTGCTGCCTTTTTCATTTGAAGTTATTCCCGAAGTAACCATCATTCAATGGGGGCAGTTATTGATATTAGGTGTTTTCTTTACTGCACTTCCACACACTTTATTTGCATTTAGTTTGTTAAATCTTAAAGCAAAAACAGTGAGTTTGGTCGCTTGTGTGCAGGTGGTTTATGCCACCTTTTTTGCTGCGTTTTTATTGAGTGAGTGGCCACAGCTTGCAACGATTATGGGTGGATTAATTGTGGTTTCAGCCGCAATGTATGAATCCTACACAGCTGGGCGAAGGTAGAATAACGCACGACGATTCCAGGGATGGAATCGGTAGAGTCGCGTCTGGAACAAAGACCGGGCAGTTGCCGAGCGTAGCGAAGCAATCTCATGATGGTCGCTTTCCTGGAGATTGCCACAGTCACTTTGATCTTTCGCAATGACGGCTTGTTCATAAATATGTGACAAATTACTGGTTGTCACAGTCAGAATTCGCTAATATTGCTATATATTATTAACTTGTATTTTTAAACTTAACATGTTGAATTTATTATGAATTTAAATTTTCTCGATTTCGAACAACCGATTGCAGAGCTTGAAGCTAAAATTGAAGAATTGCGTTATGTGGGTTCCGATAATGAAATCAATATTGGTGATGAAATCCAGCGCCTCAAAGGTAAAAGCCACGATTTAACCAAATCGATTTTTTCTAACTTAAAAGCGGCACAAATTGCTCAGCTATCTCGTCATCCACAACGTCCTTATTTTATGGATTATGTTGAACGTGTATTCACTGACTTTGAAGAACTTCATGGTGATAGAGCTTACGCTGATGATGCTGCACTTGTTGGAGGTATGGCACGATTAGACGGTCGCCCGGTAATGATTATGGGACAACAAAAAGGCCGTGATACAAAAGAAAAAATTAAACGCAATTTTGGTATGCCTCGTCCGGAAGGCTATCGTAAAGCATTACGTTTAATGAAAATGGCAGAGCGTTTTAAATTACCTGTTTTGACTTTTATTGACACACCGGGAGCTTATCCTGGTATTGGTGCTGAAGAACGCGGTCAAAGTGAAGCGATAGCGCGTAATTTACTTGAGATGTCAGAATTAAAAACACCAATTATTAATACCGTTATTGGTGAAGGTGGTTCGGGTGGTGCATTAGCGATTGGCGTAGGAGATCGTTTAATGATGCTGGAATACAGTACCTATGCTGTTATTTCTCCGGAAGGTTGTGCAACTATTTTATGGCGTAGTGCAGAAAAAGCAGCGGAAGCGGCTGAAGCGATGGGTTTAACAGCACAACGTTTAAAAGAACTTCAACTCGTTGATGAAATTATTCCTGAACCATTAGGCGGTGCTCACCGTGATATTGAAGCGGTTGCCACAAGTGTCAAACATGCTTTGATTAAGAGCCTGGATAATCTTTCAAGTACATCAATTGATAAATTATTAGACCAGCGTTATGAACATTTAATGGCGTATGGTAACTATTCAGAATAATGTTTTCTCTGTGCCTGCAATTCTTGCAGGCATGTTTTACTTCAATTTTCCTCGAAACTAAACCATGAGTTTTAATACTGCGTTATTAAAAGAAAATATTACGCAATATAGCAATGCGAATGTGTTGTGGGTGGCTTATAGTGGCGGTTGCGATTCCCATGTTTTATTACATTCCTTAGTTGCGTTACGTTCTGAAATTACTGCTGAAATTAAAGCGATACACATTAATCATGGCTTAAGTCCTTTAGCTAATGAGTGGGATGAGCACTGTCGGAAAATCTGTACAGCATTATCGGTTCCGTATTTAGCCATTTCTGTTAATGCAAAAGCAAAAGATACCAGCCCGGAAGAAGCTGCACGTCATGCGCGTTATGCCGAATGGAAAGCGCTTTTGAATAAAGATGAAGTTATCCTATTGGCGCATCATCAGGATGATCAAGCCGAAACGGTTTTAATTCAATTATTGCGTGGTTCCGGGGTAAAAGGCTTGGCCGCAATGCCGGCACAACAAAATTTTTCTCAAGGTTTACTTTGTCGTCCTTTTTTAGGCTTTTTGCGTGAAGAAATTGTGAGTTATGCTGTTGCGAATAATCTTAACTGGATAGACGACCCCAGTAATTTTGATACTGATTTTGATCGTAATTTCTTGCGCCATGATGTTGTGCCTTTGCTAGAAACACGCTGGCCTTCACTAAAGAAAACCTTATCCCGTACAGCAAGTCATCAGGCAGAAGCAAATCAGTTATTAACTGAGCTGGCTTTTCAGGACTGGCATCATGTCCACAGCAATCATCATATTAAAATATCATCACTTTTAAAACTGTCTCAACAAAGACAACGTAATGTTTTACGTTATTGGATTGCCGATGTTTGTGAATTACTTTTGCCTAACACCGTTCAGTTACAACGCGTTCTCGATGAAGTGATAACAGCGGCGGAAGACGCTAATCCTGAAGTTTTCTGGCGTGGTGGAGAGATTCGTCGTTATCAGGGATTACTGTATGCGCAAGAAAAGCGAGTCAAACCTGAAAATACGACCACGCTATTACTATTATGGCCAGATCTTGCAACACCATTAAAACTTAATAGTGAAGGATTAAAGTTAACGGCAAGATCATCGAAAGGCGCAGGCTTAAGCCAGAATAAACTTAAAAATGCAGAAATTTCCGTTAAGTTTCGACAGGGAGGGGAATCCTGTCGCCCCCATGGACGCGGCCAAACCCATCAGCTGAAAAAACTCTTCCAGGAATGGCAGGTTCCCCCATGGAAACGAGCTTCAGTTCCACTCATTTATGTAAATGGAGAGTTGGCCTCGGTGGTGGGGTATTGTCGTTGTGAACCATTTGCTGCCGCTGAAGATGAAGCGAGCTGGATTATTGCATAGTATTCTTCGCGCTTTTTGCCGCTTAAGGATTGAAAAGTAAGACAAAAACACTCACAATAGGGCTCAATTCAACGGCGTGATCATAAGCTCGTAAAAAGGGCTTTTCAGGCTACCATCTCCACATATTTGGCGTATTAATGACGAAATTTGTTTTCATCACTGGCGGTGTTGTGTCTTCCTTAGGCAAAGGCATCGCTTCAGCATCTCTTGCCGCAATTCTTGAAGCCCGCGGTTTAAAAGTCACCATGATGAAACTGGATCCCTATATAAATGTTGATCCTGGCACCATGAGCCCATTCCAGCACGGCGAAGTTTTTGTCACCGAAGATGGTGCAGAAACTGATCTGGATTTGGGGCATTACGAACGTTTTATTCGCACGCCAATGCGTCAGGCGAATAATTTTACCACGGGTCGGATTTACGAACGGGTCATTAGTAAAGAACGTCGTGGTGATTATTTAGGTGGAACCGTGCAGGTTATTCCGCATATCACCGATGAAATTAAAAATAGCATTCATGCCGGCTCTAAAATTGACGGTGTCGATGCTGATGTTGCAATGATTGAGATTGGCGGTACGGTAGGTGATATCGAATCACTGCCGTTCCTCGAAGCAATTCGTCAAATGGGCTTTGAGCTGGGTCATGACAATGTCTTGTACATGCATTTAACCCTGTTACCGTATATTCCAACCGCGGGTGAGCTTAAAACCAAGCCGACTCAACACTCGGTAAAAGAACTTCGTTCCATTGGTATTCAACCCGATGTTTTACTTTGTCGTTCTGAACGTTCTATTCCTATGAGTGAACGCAAAAAAATTGCATTGTTTACCAATGTTGAGGAGCGCGCCGTTATTGAAGCGCTAGATGCGGATACGATTTATCGAATCCCTTTATTACTCAACGAACAGCACCTCGATGATATTGTTGTTGATAAACTGAAGTTGGATGTACCTGCTGCTGATTTATCTGAATGGCGAAATGTTGTTGATGCGATGGACACACCAACCGATGAAATTACGGTTGCCATGGTGGGTAAATATGTTGATTTAACTGAAGCATATAAATCGTTGTCGGAATCTTTAATTCATGCTGGTTTACATACCCACACGAAAATAAAAATTAAATACATTGATTCAGAAGACATTGAAAATGAAGGAACAGCGTGCCTCGAAGAGATGGATGCCATTTTAGTACCTGGTGGTTTTGGTTTACGAGGGGTTGAAGGCAAGATTGAAGCGGTACGTTTTGCCCGGGAAAATAAAGTGCCCTACCTTGGAATTTGTTTAGGTATGCAAGTTGCGGTAATCGAGTATGCTCGAAACATGGCGGGGCTTGTAGATGCTCACAGTACAGAGTTTAAGCAGGCAACAAAAGATCCTGTCATTGGTTTGATTACTGAATGGACAACAGCAGAAGGTCAAATTGAGCAACGTGATGAAAGTTCTGATCTTGGTGGCACTATGCGTTTAGGTGGACAAGATTGCAAACTTAAAGAAGGCAGTCAGGTTCGTGATATCTATGGTAAAGATGTCATCATTGAACGTCATCGTCATCGTTATGAATTTAATAATAACTACCGTGAAGCGTTAGAAAATGCCGGTTTAACTATTTCGGGTACCTCTATCGATAATAATCTGGTTGAAGTTATTGAAGTCAAAGAACACCCCTGGTTTGTCGCATGTCAGTTTCATCCGGAATTTACTTCTACGCCTCGTGATGGACATCCGTTGTTTACCAGTTACGTTGCAACGGCGCGTGAATTAAAAATGTCCACATCGGATAAGTCTAAGCAAAAGAAAGCAAGTTAATATTTAAAACATACAAAATTTAAAGTAAGAGAGAAAATAATGTCAGCAAGCGGTTCTATTATTAAAAATATCATTGGACGTCAAATTATTGATTCACGCGGTAACCCAACGGTTGAAGCCGATGTGATTTTAGAGTCGGGTACGATGGGGCGTGCAGCCGTTCCTTCAGGCGCATCAACCGGCGCACGTGAAGCAATCGAATTACGTGATGGTGATAAATCACAGTTTATGGGCAAAGGTGTCACTAAAGCCGTTGCTTTTGTTAACGGCGTATTACGTGATGCTTTAATCGGTAAAGATGCCAGTGATCAAGTCGCTATTGATAACCTGATGCTTGAATTAGATGGAACACATAATAAAGAAAAATTAGGTGCAAACTCAATACTTGCTATCTCAATGGCGTGTGCACATGCTGCGGCGAATGAAGTTGATATGCCTCTTTACCGATATTTATCAACCGAAGATCATTTTACAATGCCAGTGCCAATGATGAACATCATTAATGGTGGCGAGCATGCTGAGAACAGCGTTGATTTACAAGAATTCATGATTATGCCGGTTGGCGCAAAAGATGAATTAGAAGCAATTCGTATGGGTTCAGAAGTATTCCATACCTTAAAAAGCGTATTGTCTGCTAAAGGTTTAAATACGGCGGTTGGTGATGAAGGTGGTTTTGCGCCAGATTTACCATCGAATGAATCTGCAATTACTGTCATTCTCGAAGCAATCGATCAAGCCGGTTATAAAGCGGGTGAAGATATTATGATTGCAATTGATGCGGCGAGTAGTGAATTCTACGAAGATGGCAAATACAATCTTAAGTCTGAAGGTAAAATTTTATCTGCTTCTGAATTTATTGACGTGCTTGAAGACTGGGTAAACAAATATCCTATCATTAGTATTGAAGACGGTCTTGCAGAAGATGACTGGGACGGTTGGAAAGAAATGACTGAACGTTTAGGTAAAAAAGTTCAGTTAGTGGGTGATGATTTGTATGTGACTAACACCTCAATCTTTAAAGAAGGGATTGATAAAGGTATCGCAAACTCAATCCTGATTAAAGTAAACCAAATTGGTACCTTAACAGAAACATTCAATGCAATTAATATGGCGAAAAAAGCAGGTTATACCGCGGTTATCTCTCATCGTTCAGGTGAAACTGAAGATACAACAATTGCTGATATTGCTGTAGCGACCTGCGCAGGCCAAATTAAAACAGGCTCAATGTCGCGTTCAGATCGTGTTGCAAAATATAATCAGTTAATTAGAATTAATGAACAGTTAGGTAAAGATGCGATTTACCCAGGTAAAGATGCTTTTTATAATTTAAAATAATGTAGGTCGGCCTCGTAGCGCCCCTCAAAATATAATTTAGAGGGTATTAAGCCGACGATTATTTAAGACACAAAACATACTGTTGATTTAAAATAGATAGATGTTTTGATACCGCGTCGGCCTAAAGAGCCGACCTACTAATAAAAGGAGGATAAGTTGATGCGAATTATTGCTGTCATACTTGGCCTCCTTTTTCTTGTTTTGCAATATGATCTTTGGATTGGTGAAGGCAGTTTACGAACTGTTTGGCATTTAAAAGAAGACATTTCCGAGCAGAAAAAAGAAAATAAAAAAATCACCCGTCGAAATGAATCACTTCTTGCTGAGGTGAATGATTTGAAAAAGGGCGATGCTGCAATAGAAGAACGTGCCCGTAATGAATTAGGTATGATAAAAAAAGGTGAAACTTACATTCAAGTCGTAACAGAGAAACCCCGGCACGAATAGTGAGAAACCAGATAACAGCGTTAAAAGAAGATTCAAAATACTCATGTACTAACCGTACACTCCGTTTTTTCATCTCCTTTTACCTTATTCTCTAGTCCCTCACTATCCGTGAAGACGTTTCTATATAATAAAAATTAAATTATTTGAATTAAACAAATGAATGATAAAAACAATATCTGGGTCATTATTCCTGCAGCAGGCGTTGGTAAACGCATGGGCTCAGATACGCCAAAACAATATCTATACCTGAATAATAAAACGATTCTTGAACATACATTGAATGTGTTTGATAAGCATCATTCTATCTCTGAAATTGTTGTTGCAGTTTCAGAAGGTGATGAATACTGGCCGGCACTTAATATTCATTTATCAAAGCCGCTTCATATTGCTACTGGTGGTAATGAGCGTTGTGATTCTGTTCTTAACGGATTAAAGTATCTGGAAAATAAAGCTGAAGATGATGACTGGGTTCTGGTTCATGACGCTGCCCGGCCATGTTTGCGACACGATGATTTAACATTATTACTTACTACCTTAGATAATCATAACGTGGGCGGGATTTTAGCCGTTCCTGTTAGAGACACGATGAAACGTTCAGTTTCTAAAAATATAATTAAAGAAACGGTTGAACGTGACAATTTATGGCACGCATTAACGCCACAAATGTTTCGTTTTAAAGTATTAAAAAATGCACTTGAAACCGCATTGGACAACAATGAAGTTATTACCGATGAATCTTCTGCAATCGAAATTGCCGGCTACCAACCTGTATTGGTTGAAGGTCACGCGGATAATATAAAAATCACACGACCAGAAGATCTTGCTTTAGCTGCTTTTTTTCTAAGAGAAGCAAATTCAACCCATCAAAAGGAAAAGACATAATGCGTATCGGACAAGGTTATGATGCTCATAAATTTAAAGATGGTGGAAAACTTATCCTGGGTGGTATTGACGTACCTTACGAAAAAGGAATGGAAGCACATTCAGATGGTGATGTCGTTATTCATGCTTTATGTGATGCATTACTCGGTGCCATGGCGTTAGGTGATATAGGTAAACACTTCCCTGATACTGATGATTCATATAAAGGTATTGATAGTCGAATTTTATTAAAAGAAGTTATGAATAAAGTACGTCAGGGTGGAATGAAATTAGGTAATGCAGATATTACGATTATTGCCCAAACGCCAAAACTTGCATCATATATTGATTCAATGCGTGAAATATTAGCTGCAGATATGTCCACAGCAATAAACAATGTGAGTGTTAAAGCGACCACAACAGAAAAAATGGGGTTTACCGGGCGCGGTGAGGGCATCGCAGTAACAGCCATCGTGTTGCTTAGTTAAGATATCTAAAGAGACTAAAATATAAATCTTAATTCTTTCGTTCTTTTTAGCCGCTATTAACCGTATAACATCTCCGGTTTTTATGATTCGGGATTACCCTCTTTGTAGGGTTATACAGGGCAAAGTTATGAAAAAGAATTTCTGGACAGTAAAAAACCGCTTGTTTGCGGGCTTTATTTTTTTAATACTATTAATTTTAATTACCGGGCTGTTCTCTTTAAAAGAAATCAATCTCCTTGGCGGCTTAGCCGTCAAAATGTATAAACATCCTTTAACTGTTACCCGTGCCTCATTACAAGCTAACGTTAATATCATTAAAATGCATCGCAGTTTGAAAGATGTTGCCCTGGCAAAGGATTCGACAGCGATGGAAGCTGCGCGTACAAAAGTCGCTGAATACGAAAAAGAAGTTTATAAACAATATGAGGTTGTAACGGATTGTATATTAGGCAAAGAAGGTGAAGCTTTAATCGCTGAGAGCATTCAAATATTCAGTAACTGGAAACCGATTCGTGATGAAGTCATTGCTTTCATGGAAAAAGGACAACGTGCTGAAGCTGCGGCAATTACCAAACAAAAGGGTGCAAAAAATATACTGGGTAATGTTTCACCAACGGATATTAACATTGTGGTTGGTGATTTAGATGTTTCGGAAGTCGTTCAGGGTAAGGTCTTGATTGTAGATGATTCAGCGTTAGCTAGAAAGCAAATATCTGAAACCTTAGAAGCAATTAATCTAACATATATTACGGCGAGTAATGGTAAAGAAGCGTTAGAAATTTTAAAAAAACACAATCTGTCGGACAGTGATAAAAGTGATTTGATCTCGATGCTGGTGTCGGATATCGAAATGCCTGAAATGGATGGTTACACTTTGACTGAAAATATTCGGCAGGAATCGGGGCTTGAGAATATGTATGTTCTTTTACATACCTCATTAAATGGGGCGATTAATCTTGAAAATGCAAAACAGGCTGGCGCTAACGATATGCTTACTAAATTTATTCCAGAAGAACGAATGCAAAAAATAGTTATTGACTTGCAAAGCGTGATGACCTCTTAGGTTCTGAAAATAAACGTACTTTCTCTTTACTCTTCCTCTATAAAGCGGTTAACGTCAGCCTTAAATTTATTCTCATGAATTATTGGTAGTTAGATATGATCGATGTAAATAATATTGCCTATGCTTATGAGTGTCCGACTCTAACAGGCGTTATACGCACACGTCCTGAAGATTTTATGGTTGATGAACAATTCGCTTTTGATTTTAGTGGCGAAGGTGAACATGCATTAATCCATATTAAGAAAATCGATACGAACACCGACTGGCTGGCACGACAAATTGCTCAAATTGCAGGTCTTAAAAAGGTTGATGTCAGTTACGCCGGTTTAAAAGATCGCAATGCCGTCACAACCCAATGGTTTAGTGTTTGGCTTCCAGGTAAGCCTGATCCTGACTGGTCTTTACTTAATTCTGACAAGGTTCAGGTTTTAAATTCATGTCGCCATAATCGTAAGTTACGCCGGGGTAGTTTACGAGGCAATCAATTCACCTTAATTGTTCGTCAGGTTGAAGGCGATATCTCCGATCTTGAACATAGAATGGATATTATCAGGCAAAATGGCGTACCTAATTATTTTGGAGAACAACGTTTTGGTATAAATGGTCGAAATTTAGAAAAAGCGGAAATTATGTTTGGCGGTAAACGGGAAAAAGACCGTTTTAAACGATCTATCTATTTGTCTGCTGCGCGCTCTGCTATGTTTAATGATGTTTTATCACAACGTGTTGCAATGAATAAATGGTCAAATGGAATAGAGGGTGATGTCATGTTACTTGATAATAGTCATAGTTATTTTTTAGCAACCGAGATCGATAATGATATTATTCGTCGTTTAAAAGAACACGATATTCATCCAAGTGGACCACTATGGGGTAGAGGTGAATTACTGTCAAAAGATGATGTGGCTCAACTTGAATATAAATTAGCAGAGAAATTTAAAACCTTTGATGTTGGATTAAAAAATGCACGGCTTGAGCAGGGGCGTCGGCCTTTACGTTTATCTGTAAATGATCTGCAATGGAATTATGACATGGATAATAAACTGCTTGCACTTTCCTTCTTTCTGCCTGCCGGTGGGTACGCAACGTCTGTATTGCGTGAAATAATTAACGTTTAAAAAGTATTCTAATTAATTATTACTCTCTTATAAGTATATTAATAAATAATTATATAAATACCCTTATAAAGTTTTAGTTGCTTTAGTACCTAATCTTGTTATATTTAAATTCATCATTATGCGCACCAATATTATGCGTATTGAAGTGAAAGCACCATAATGATGCATAATTATAATGAAGTAGGTCAATAGCATTAATCATTTAGTCATAACAAAGTATTAAAATAAAGTTATCGCTATCTTTGAATAAACAGGAACCTGCTTACCTTTAATATAATAATTTTTGGGGACTCTTTATGAATAAATCTGATTACTGGAAGGAAAATCTTCGGCTAGTCACTATATTGTTATTGATATGGTTTGCTGTTTCTTTCTTGTTTGGAATTATCCTGGTAGATACATTAAATGTGATACGAATTGGTGGCGTAGGACTCGGTTTCTGGTTTGCGCAGCAAGGTTCTATTTATACATTTTTAGTATTAATTTTTGTATATACAAAAAAGATGAACGCTCTTGATCGTAAATATAACGTTCACGAAGACGACTAGCGGAGGCAATGACGATGGAGTTAACTACATTAACTTATCTTTTTGTTGGTGCTACTTTTGCCTTATATATTGGTATTGCTATTTGGGCGCGTGCTTCAACAACGAGTGAATTTTATGTTGCAGGAAAAGGTATTAATCCTGTCGCAAACGGTATGGCAACAGCCGCCGACTGGATGTCAGCAGCATCCTTTATATCCATGGCAGGTTTGATCGCTTTTAATGGTTATGGCGCTTCTGTATTTTTAATGGGCTGGACGGGAGGTTATGTTTTATTAGCCCTGTTACTAGCACCGTATTTACGTAAGTTTGGGAAGTTCACTGTTCCAGAATTTATTGGCGAACGTTACTACTCGCGTACTGCACGTATTGTAGCGGTAATTTGCTTAATTTTGGCTTCGATTACTTATGTCATTGGGCAAATGAAAGGCATCGGAGTGGCATTTTCACGTTTCCTTGAAACAGATTATGATACGGGGCTTTACATTGGAATGGCTATCGTATTCATGTATTCTGTATTAGGTGGCATGAAAGGGATTACATATACGCAAATTGCACAGTATTGTGTTTTGATTTTTGCATATACCGTACCGGCTGTCTTTATCTCATTAAACATCACGGGTAATCCAATTCCTCAGTTAGGTATTTTAAGCACCATGGCTGAAGGGAATACTTATATGATGGATAAACTGAATCTGGTCGTTTCAGAGCTCGGCTTTAATGAATATACAACTCAGGTATTAGGTAGCAAACTGAATATGTTTGCTTATACATTAACACTAATGATTGGTACTGCAGGTTTACCGCACGTCATTATTCGTTTCTTTACTGTACCAAAAGTAAAAGATGCACGCGCAACAGCAGGTTGGGCATTAATCTTTATTGCTATCTTGTATACAACTGCTCCTGCAGTTGGTTCAATGGCACGATTGAATCTTATGAATACGATTCAATTGGGTCCTGTTGGAGAAGTAACTTCTAATATCAAATATGAAAATCGTCCACAGTGGTTTAAAAACTGGGAACAAACCGGCTTATTGAAATTTGAAGACAAGAATGGCGATGGTCGTATTCAATACTATAATGAAAAGAATAAAGACTTTGCTGTAAAAGCCGACTCATTTGGCTGGAAAGGTAATGAAATGGTCAAAGTTGATCGTGACATTATGGTGTTAGCAAATCCTGAAATCGCAAACTTACCAAATTGGGTTATTGCCTTAGTTGTTGCGGGTGGCTTGGCGGCTGCTTTATCAACAGCGGCAGGGTTGTTACTCGCAATTGCGTCATCAATTTCTCATGATTTATTAAAAGGTATCTTTAAACCTGATATCAGTGAAAAAGAAGAGTTGATGGCTGGGCGTGTTGCAATGGCAGGTGCCATCGCGATGGCGGGTTACTTTGGTTTGCATCCACCCGATTTTGCAGCCGGTACTGTAGCAATCGCATTTGGTTTAGCGGCTTCATCTATCTTCCCTGCGTTGATGATGGGTATATTTAATAAAAATATGAATCGTGCAGGTGCGGTTGCAGGTATGGTGACGGGTATTAGTATTACCATGCTTTACGTGTTCCAGCATAAAGGCATTATGTTTATACCAGGTACTTCATTCCTCGGTGATATGTCACCTAACTGGTTCTTTGGTATTTCACCTAACGCATTTGGTTGTATTGGTGCGTTAGCAAACTTCGCAGTTGCAATAGGTGTTTCTAAAATGACTGAAGCACCACCAGAACATATTCAACATCTTGTTGAAGATATTCGTATTCCTGCTGGAGCAGGTGCCGCAACAGAGCATTAAGTTTGTTTGTTGTGAGCGTTATAAAACCCCGTAAGATTTTTTCTTACGGGGTTTTTTTTACTTTTTTAGTTAACAATCATGTAAAAATATATATAAGATAAGGTATGGAAATTGAATTAATAGAAATTCGGGATTTTATTGCTTTATATCCACCCTTTGATGTGTTGGATGAGGAAGCATTAAACAGCCTCCCCAGAAAATTAACCATCCGTTATTTTCGACAAGGATCGTTCTTTCCTGATTTAGATAAGGATAGCAAAAATTTATACATTCTTCGTACAGGTGCAGTTGAGTTACGAAATCAATATGATCAATTGATTGATAAGTTAGCTGAAGGAGATATATATTTCGATGATGCTTACAACTTAGATAAACAGAATGATAACAGTTTTAAAGGGCTTTGTATTGAAGATACTTTAGTTTATTTATTGAAATATACAGAATTAGAATTATTGAAAGAACAATCAGATGATTTTAAACGTCAACTAGATCAGTCCATCAATAAACGTCTTCGTCATGCTGTTGAATTAACTCAGTCTGCAGACATGCGTGATTTAAGCGCAATGAATTTAGAAGTAGGCGGGCTTACAGATCGTCTTCCTGTTATTATTGATGCTGCAACATCGATTAAAGATGCAGCTCATAAAATGACAACAGAGTTTGTGTCATCAATTTTAATAACCGATAATAATAAATTAACGGGTCTTTTAACAGACAAAGATATTCGTTCTCGATGTGTTGCGACAGGTCTTAGTTATGATGAACCGGTTAGTCGCATTATGAGTAAAAGGCTTGAAAAGGTATTTGATACTACATTGCTTTCTGAAGCACTACTGTTGATGACAAGAAATAAAATTCATCACTTGCCCGTAATGAACGGAGATAGCCCTGTTGGTGTTTTAACAACATCTGATGTTGTTCGACATTTAAGTGCTAATCCAACCCTGATTGCAACAGATATATGCAAAGCTAATTCAGTTGATGCGTTAACAAAAATTAGTGCCAGGTTGCCTGAGCTGCAATTACAATTGTCACTATCGAGTGCAACATCAAAACATATAGGCGAAGTTTTTTCATCACTAACAGATGCCATAACGAGTCGTTTATTAGAATTGGCTGAAGAACTATATGGCCCAGCGCCTGTTGATTATGTTTGGGCTGCCGGTGGTTCGCAAGCAAGAAATGAGCAAACATCACATTCTGATCAAGATAATGCCTTAATTATTTCAGATCAGTTAAAACCTGAATATGAGGAATACTTTAAAAAACTAGCGAATTTTGTTTGTGATGGATTACATGCTTGTGGTTATATTTATTGTCCTGGTGATGCGATGGCAAGTAATGTGCAATGGCGTCAACCATTAAAAGCATGGATGAATAAATTTTCCCGTTGGATTAGCAGCCCCGAACCAAAAGCACTTATGTTATCGAGTATATTTTTTGACCTGCGACCAGTATCAGGAAATTTTTCATTATTTTATAAATTACAAAAACAAATATTAGAGAAAACTAAAAATAACGAATTTTTTGTTTCTCATATGGTAGGGAATGCATTAACACATCAGCCTCCATTAGGTTTTTTTAGAAATTTCGTAATGGTTCAGAATGATAAGCATAAAAACACATTAGATGTTAAACATCGGGGTATTGTCCCTATTGTCGATATAGCACGTGTTATTGCGCTGGATAATGGAATTAAAGCAACAAATACAGTTGAACGTTTAAATGAAGCTTTTAAGTGTAATGCGTTAAGTGCCGAAATGCATGACAATTTAATTGATGCTTTAGAATATATTGGTTCTCTTCGAATACGCCATCAAGCAAAACTAATTCATGCCGGGTTGCCAGCCGATAATTATTTACCACCTGAAGAACTCTCGGGCTTGGAAAAAAATCATTTGAAAGATTCTTTTTCTATAATTAAAACGATGCAGCAGTTTTTTGAAAGCCGTTATCCTGGTTCAAGGATGGGGTTGTAATGTTTCCAGCATTATTTGGGTATAACTATTATAGGAAAAGATATTTAAATAAAACGACTTCTTCCATAATGAAGTTGTATCTGGAAAAACCTTTTTTAAATAAAAAAGAGTTAATTAATAGTGTCGATATTATTTCATTAGATTTTGAAACGACTGGTTTAGATATCGAAAAAGATAAATTAGTTAGCGTTGGTTGGGTTGCGATTAAAGATCTATCGATAAATTTGGCATCGAGTACACATAAAATTATAAATACGAATGGTGAACTACCCGAATCGAGTGTTGTTATTCATCAGATTACAGATAATCAATCTACGAGTGGGATGAGCATAGAAGATATTATGCCGATATTGCTTGAACAGTTATCAGGAAAAGTATTGCTGGCACATAATGCAAAAACTGAACAAGGTTTGCTTAATAAAGTTTGTCAAAAATTATATGGAACTAATTTTATAATTCCAATAATCGATACTCAATATTTAGCAAAACGCAGTTTCGACCGTAAAAATAAAATATTTAAGAAAAATGCATTACGTCTGTTTAATTTACGTAAAGAGCTCAACCTTCCTGCATATAAAGCACATAATGCTTTAATGGATGCGGTTGCAACCGCAGAATTATTTTTAGCGATGGTAAATAAAATGTCACCAAAAAAAAATGCACGTCTTGGTGATTTTTTATCCTGAAATTATTTTTTATTATTTCCGCTGTTTTTATCGGAACTTCGTGTATTAATCAAATTAAAAACACGTTCAGCTATTTTGAATGAGAAAATATGTGTGCAGCCCCGTGAGTTTAATGCTTGATAAAGTGCAAACAGAAGTGAAACAACAAAAATTATTAGAATAACAGATGTGGCTTGTCCCATAATCTGTTTTGCATCATTTGCAACAATCCAGTCCAATGAAATCCCTAACATTAACGCTAAACTAATGAGCATAATCCAAAGTTGTATGCTGAAAGCGAGATCGGCAGTTTGTAATGCAACTTTACTAACCATTGGTCTGCTATTACGGAAGATAAAGTAGAGTATTAGTGGGGTAACAGTACTTGCAAGCGGATTAATAAATATTCCTGCTAAGGCGCTTAATGGCGCCAGTGCCATATATGAGCGTTGTGCTGTATCTTTATTAGTCATTGTTTTGTAGTATTTTATTTATGAGAAGATTTTAAAATAACATAAATTGCACCTGTACCGCCATCTCTTGCTTGAGCAGAAGAAAAAGCCAGCACATCAGGTAGTTGAGGTAACCAATAAGCAACATGTGTTTTTAACACCGGGATTTTTTGATCTGATCGGTAACCTTTGCCGTGAATAATACGAATATATCGAATATGTTGTCTTTTACATTCGAATAAAAAATCTTGAATTGCTGTTTTTGCCTCGTTAACGGTATAACCATGCAAATCTAACTCTTCCTCAATGGGCAATTCACCGCGTCGAAGTTTTTTCCGGGCTTTTTGTTGTATGCCTGCGCGCGCAAAGAACAAGACATCGTCAACAGCAGCTTCCCGTAAATCAACAGGATCAGATAGCCTATTCTCATCAGTTGATTCTTCTGATTCAGAGTATTGATGGTTGTGTTTTGGTTTTGGAGAAGGCTTATTTTTAACCGCTTCAACCCGTTCTTCTGAGATCAAAGGACGGACATTGGCCACTTCATTCCGAAAAAACTGTTGTTCTTCCTCACTAATGCTATTGCGCTGTTTTGGTTTTTTACTGGACATACACACTGTGGACTATGGCTAATTAGGCGCTTAGTGTACCATTAAGGTTAGTTGATTTTATAAGATTAGGCTCCGCATTTATAGTTGGTTGTTATGCAAATTTTAATTAGTAATGATGATGGTGTTGAAGCACCGGGAATTAAAGCGCTAAAAGACGGGCTATCGGATATGGCTTCATTAGTGCTTGTTGCGCCAGATCGCGACCGTAGTGGCGCGAGTAATTCACTAACATTAGATAGTCCCATTCGCGCTAAAAAAATGGCTGATAATGTTATTCGGGTTTCGGGTACACCGACTGATTGTGTTCATTTGGCTCTCACTGGCCTGCTTGAAAATGAGCCCGATATGGTCATTTCGGGTATTAATGCGGGAGCCAATATGGGGGATGATGTTCTGTACTCCGGTACGGTTGCCGCTGCGATGGAAGGGCGTTTTTTAGGTTTACCTTCTATTGCTATTTCGCTAGCAAGTAATGGTAATCATGCCCAGTTAACCCATTATGATACCGCTGTACAAGTGGCTCGTTTTCTTATTAAACGGCTTGAACACGCCCCTTTTCCGTCAAATACCATTTTAAATGTTAATGTGCCTGATTGCCCGTGGGATGAAGTAAAAGGTATACAGTCGACTCGTTTAGGTCATCGACATAAGGCCGAACCTGTTATTAAAGAACAGGATCCACGTGGTCGAACTATCTACTGGGTCGGGCCGCCCGGTACAGAGCAAGATGCGGGTGAAGGCACTGATTTTTATGCTTTAAAAAATGGTTACGTTTCAGTTACACCATTACAGGTCGATTTAACACGTCATGAAGCCCGCGAAGGACTTTCAGACTGGCTTGAGCAAGAACATCTATAGTATGAATTATAATTTAACCGGTATTGGGATGACTTCACAGCGCACACGTGATCGCTTAATTACGCGGTTGCGGGAAGAGGGCATTCAGAACGAGGAGGTGTTAGAGGTAATGCGTCAAACACCTCGTCATATATTCGTTGATGAAGCACTGGCGAGTCGTTCTTACGAAGATACCGCCTTGCCCATTGGTCATGGGCAAACGATTTCTCAGCCTTATATCGTCGCTCGCATGACAGAATTATTACTGGCGGCTGGACCATTAAAACGCGTTCTTGAAGTCGGTACCGGTTCTGGCTACCAAACTGCGATATTATCGCCATTTGTCGAACAAATTTTCACAGTCGAACGTATCGCGCCTTTATTAGAGCAGGCCAAAGAAAAGCACAGAGCATTAGGGTTGACTAATGTACGATATTTACTCAGTGATGGGAGTTGGGGCTGGCCACAGCATGCGCCGTATGACGCCATTATTGCCACAGCCGCACCTGAAGAAATACCCGAAGAATTAACTGAACAATTAGCAGAAGCGGGCCGTTTAATTATTCCTCATGGTGCAACAGCGCAGCAGCGTTTAAGTGTCATTGATCGTGATGGCGAAACATTCATTACAACAGATTTAGATATGGTCAGTTTTGTGCCATTAATTAGGGAGAAATAAGCTTGAAATTGTTTTCACGCATGTATGCACTTGCAATGAAATGGTCGGTTCATCGTTATGCACCACGTTATTTAGCCGGTATGAGTTTTGCCGAGTCTTCATTTTTCCCTGTTCCAGTTGATATTATGCTGGCACCGATGTCGTTAGCTAGACCAGATAAAGCATGGCATTTTGCTTTTATTGCGACATTTTTTTCAGTATTGGGGGGAATCACCGGCTATATTCTTGGTTATTATGCAATGGATTTACTGGAGCCGTGGATTCATACCTTTGGTTACTGGGAACGTTATCAGCAAATCATTTTGTGGTTTAAGGAATGGGGAATCTGGATCGTTTTTATCGCGGGTTTTTCACCTGTACCCTATAAATTATTTACGATCACAGCGGGTGCTTTAAATATGGCACTATTGCCCTTTATATTAATATCTATCGTTGCCCGCGGCGCCCGATTTTATTCAGTGTCCGGATTAATGTTGTGGGGCGGTGAGAGCATGGAACTAAAATTAAGAAAATATATGGATGTTATTGGCTGGAGTATTGTTGCACTTGCAGTCACTGCATATATTATTTATAAATTAATTTAGATCTTTATGATGCGGTTAAATTATTACAAATATATAATATTGTCATTATTGCTTCTTCTTAATTCGGGCTGTCTTTCATTTGTTAAGCCGGATTCACGAAAAAATAGCTATTCACATAGCCATGCATCCCGTCAAGTTGTGACCCATCACCGGGTAAAGGCGGGAGAGACCTTATATTCTATTGCCTTTCAATATGGACGAGATCATCGGGATGTCGCGCGGTGGAATAAAATAAGAAGACCTTATACTATTTATCCAAAACAAAAATTACGCATTATTCCGATACGTGATGATGAAAGAACAAAACAACAAAGTACGCCTGTTATTACTAAAAATAGAACGGCTAGTAAATCGCCAGCTAAAATTATTAAAATTCGTCCGCTTTCTAATGAGAAATTAATATGGCAATGGCCTACCCGAGGCAAAGTTGTGAGTACTTTTTCAATACGCGATCCGGGGCGGCGGGGTATTGATATAGTGGGGAGAAAAGGGCAACCTGTTAAGGCCGCGGCTGCTGGACGCGTGGTTTATCGGGGGAATGGTTTACGTGGTTATGGCAATTTAATTATTCTTAAACATAATGAGACCTATTTTAGTGCCTATGCCCACACGGAAAATGTGGTTGTAAAAGAGAATGAAAAAGTAAAGTTAGGGCAACACATTGCCGATATGGGTAATACAAGTTCAGATAAAACGAAATTACATTTTGAAATTCGTCGTAACGGCAAGCCGGTTAATCCTTTGCGGTCTTTACCCAAATTAACCAACACAGCCCAGCGACGCTAACTAAGATTACAAGGTTGTAATAGAAGTATGCCGCAACAAAGTGATAAGAATAAAAACAAAAAAGCCGAAGACGATCAAATAACTGAATCAGATGATGTTTTATTGCTTGATGAAGAAGAGGTTGACGAAGAAACGGCAGAAAAAGAAGTTGCTGAAGATGAAAAAAAATTCACTCCGGGTACAATACCTGCCAGTCAGCTTGATGCGACACGTTTATATCTAAATGAAATTGGTTTTTCTCCCTTACTCACCGCTGAAGAAGAAGTATATTACTCACGTAAACTTTTAAAAGGCGATGAAGCTGCACGAAAAAAAATGATTGAATGTAATTTGCGTTTAGTTGTAAAAATTTCACGGCGTTATCTTAATCGCGGTCTGGCATTACTCGACTTAATTGAAGAAGGCAATTTGGGTTTAATACGTGCCGTTGAGAAATTTGATCCGGAACGTGGTTTTAGATTTTCTACTTATGCGACATGGTGGATTCGACAAACAATTGAACGTGGCATCATGAATCAAACCCGCACCATTCGATTGCCTATTCATGTTGTTAAAGAAATTAATATTTATTTACGTGCCGCGAGACACTTAGCTCAAACACTTGATCATGAGCCCAGTCCTGAAGAAATTGCAGAAATGGTTGATAAACCGATCAAAGATGTAAAGCGCATGCTGGGTTTAAATGAACGTACTGCTTCAGTTGATAGTCCTATGGGGCCAGACTCTGAATCATCTTTACTTGATGCTATTCCGGATGAAAATAATATTGATCCTGTCGTTTTATTGCAAGATGATGATGTAAAAGCAAATATTGATAAATGGATTGAACAACTCACAGAAAAGCAACGTGAAGTTGTTACCCGACGTTTCGGGTTGCATGGTTATGATGTTTCTACATTAGAAGACGTTGGTAATAATATTGGCGTTACCCGTGAACGTGTTCGTCAAATTCAGATAGAAGCGTTACGTAAATTAAGAGAAATTTTAGAGAAAGAAGGTTTTTCTGTTGATGCGTTAATTAAATAAACTTTAATAATTCAGTGTTGGTCATAGATGTAGTCGTTTAGTCTTAATATATCAAAGTGAGAAATGGAGCTTCGATATTTTCTGATATTTGGAAAGTTGATAAAGTTAACTAAAAATAGCCGTTCAAAATATAATTCTAACAGGCCACACTTGACCCAAAGCGGACATTTACAGAATTGTCTCTTGGAGTCTTCTAACATCACAAAGCAGTCTTTAATACCTATCTGCTAAACTGGAAAATATGGATTCAAACACACTTAAGCAGCGCGCTATAGCTTTTAACTATCTATTTGATGCCGTGGTAGTCACTGATGCGCAAGGTATTATTACAGATTGGAATAAAGGCTCAGAAAATCTCTATGGCTATTCAAAAGAAGAGCTCATTGGTAAACCTGTCAGTATTTTACATGTACCGGAGGATGTTGATCATGTAACTTCAGAAGTCATCGCATCTGTAGAAAAATATGGTAGATGGTCAGGTGAAGTAAGAATGCTGCACAAAGATGGCCATATCGGCTGGATCGAGTCTATGTGCGTTCCTATTATGGATAACAATAACCAGATGGTTGGTGCTTTAGGTATTAATAGAGATATTACCAAGAGCAAAAATATCGAAAATGCACTACGTGAGAGTGAACATCGTTTTCGATCACTGGTAGAGACTACAGATGACTGGATCTGGGCAATAAACCTAGAAGGCATACACACCTATTCAAACCCCAGTATTAAAAACATACTAGGCTATGAGCCTGAAGAAATTGTAGGAAAACCTAGCTTTGCCTTATTACATGAAGAGGACTTAATTAAGGTACAGAAGACTTTGCCAGATATTTTAAAAGCAAAAGCTGGATGGTCAGGCTGGGTTTTACGCTGGCGGCATAAAGATGGCACGTATAAATATCTTGAAAGCAACGCCGTACCTATTCTGGATGGTTCCGGCGAGGTTATAGCATTTCAGGGAACAGATCGTGATATTACTGAGCGTATGCATACCGAAGAGCAGTTACGTCGCAGTCAAAAAATGGATGCGTTGGGTAAGCTCACGGGTGGTATTGCGCATGATTATAACAACATGCTTGGCGTTATTATGGGGTATGCCAATTTACTGGAAGATGCACTGACCAAACAACCCGAACTGGCCAAATATGCCCATGAAATTCACCATGCCAGTAAACGTGGAGCCAAACTAACTAATAAGTTACTGGCTTTTTCACGGCAAAGAATGTCAGAAGCCAATTGCATAAATCTTAATTCGTTGTTGTTGAGCCAACAACATATGCTGGAGAAAACGCTGACTGTGCGTATTGAACTGGTACTCAAACTGGCAGAAGATTTATGGTCAACCTGGATTGATGATAGTGAAATGGAAGACATTATTATTAATATGAGTATTAATGCCATGCATGCTATAGACAGCAATGGACAGTTAATTATTCGTACCAGTAATGAACAGCTGAATCAGCTGGATGCACAATCCTTAGGTGTTACACCTGGTGATTATGTCTTACTCAGTATAACTGATACTGGCTGCGGTATGGATGAAGCAACCAAAGAGAAGATCTTTGAGCCCTTTTTCTCTACCAAAGGGGATCAAGGTACTGGACTGGGGCTAAGTCAAGTTTATGGTTTTGTGCACAGTAGTGGTGGCGCAATCAATGTTTATTCTGAACCGAATCAAAGTACTCGATTTGCGCTCTATTTCCCACGTCATAATGAAAGTAACTATAAACAATCGATAAAAGACAATAATGCAATAGATATCAGAGGAACAGAAACTATTTTATTAGTAGACGATGAAGCAGCATTACTCGAATTGAACTGTGAAATAGTGGCTCAACAGGGTTTTAATGTTATTTCGGCTGAAAGTGCTAAAAAGGCGCTGGAAATTCTGGAACATGAAACAGTTGATTTACTGGTTTCTGATATCATTATGCCTGAAATAGATGGCTATCAACTGGCGGCGATGGTTAAAGAAAAATACCCCGGCATAAAAATTCAGCTCATCAGTGGTTTCACAGATGATCGCAATATGAGTATGATCGATGAGAATTTGCAGAAGAATATATTGTATAAACCTTTTAACTCACAATCTTTATTGCAAAGAATACATGAGCTACTTAATGAATAATTATAAGTTTTAATGTTTTAAATTTCTTTGGTTTAATTGGGTGCCTGCTATGATTGAAAGCAGCCACTCAGTATCAGATGGCAGAAGGTCTGCTAATAGCCGTTTAATGCCTATGGTTAAATTATTTGAATGGCTGCTTTTCTTCATACCTCGTATATCCAATAAATTATGTAATCTTGTATAAACTCATATCCAAATGTGTAAGCTAAAATTTGATCTACTACACATAAGTCCTATTTTGTTAGTTAGTTAGTTAGTTAATTAAATAACTAAACTGGCCTTCATCTGAAACATTGACACGAATATCAGAAATCTCTTTTTCATTGGCTAATTTAGACAAACATTCAGATGCCATTTCAGGCAACATCGTGCGGCTTAAAATATTTTCAATATTACGTGCACCGGTGTCAACTTCCTGACTACGGGCAACAATGTGCAACATAACTTCGTCATCGTAGCTAAACTCTGCACCATAATGTTCTTTGACACGTTTTTCGATACGACTCATATTAATTTTACAAATTTTCATCAGATTTTCATCATTTAATGGGTAGTAGGGAATCACAGTTGTTCTGCCTAAGAATGCCGGTTTAAAGTATTTTAATAACTGAGGGCGGAAAGTTTCCAGTAAGATTTCTGGATCAGGTCGTTCATCTTCCTGCGCACAAATTGCACGAATATGTTCTTCGGCAGCGTTAGAAGTCATAATGATAACGGTGTTCCGGAAATCAATATCACGTCCTTCACCATCTTTAATCGTGCCTTTATCAAAAAGATTGTAGAAAATATCCTGAACGCCAGGATGTGCTTTTTCCATTTCATCTAAAAGAATAACGCTGTGTGGATTACGACGCACGGCTTCTGTTAAAACACCGCCTTCACCATAACCAACATAACCGGGAGGAGAACCTAATAGCATGGAAACTTTATGCTCTTCTTTAAATTCAGACATGTTAATGGTGGTAACATTTTGTTCACCACCATAGAGTAAATCTGCCAATGCCAGTGCGGTTTCTGTTTTACCAACGCCACTGGAGCCAACCATAAAAAATACACCGACCGGTTTTCTTGGGTCGGTAAGTCCCGCGCGTGATGTTTTAATACTTTCAGCAATAGCGTGAAGCGCATGATCCTGACCTATAACGCGTTTGGATAATGTATTGCCAAGGTCAAGAATGGATTGAATTTCATCAGAAACCATTTTACCAACTGGAATCCCCGTCCAGTTTGCGACAACTTCTGCAATCGCCTGACTGTCAACATTAACCTGTATCAATGGTTGCTCACCCTGAATTTCAGTTAGCTCATCCATAAGTTTTTGTAAGTCTTTTTTAATATTTTTTCTTTCAGCATCAGTTAATAATTTAGGTGCATCTTTTTTCTTTTGTTCTTTAGACGATAATTTTTGTGCATTAAAGTCAACTTCAATTTGATTTTGCAAAGCATGAATTTGAGTAACCTTGTCTTTTTCTTTGTCCCACTGAATATTTTGTTCTTTTAACGTTGCTTCAAGTAAAATTATATTTACCTGAAGTTCTTTAATGCGTTCTTCACAGTTACCTAATGTTGCATTTTCTCTTTCAAGAGAAGTGATATTTGTTTCAGATTGTTCAATTTGACGACGGGTATTCTCAATGGATGCAGGGGTTGCACTTTGGCTTAATGAAACCCTGGCACACGCTGTGTCTAATAAACTTACTGATTTATCAGGTAACTGGCGTGAGGTAATATATCGGCTTGATAGTTTTACAGAATCAACAATGGCCTCATCCATAATTCGCACACCATGATGGTTTTGTAACATCACAGAAATGGCTCGCATCATATTGACAGCTTTTTCTTCATCAGGTTCTTCTATTTTAACAACCTGGAAGCGGCGGGTAAGCGCTGGATCACGTTCAAAATATTTTTTGTATTCTGCCCACGTTGTAGCTGCGATGGTACGTAATTCACCGCGAGCTAAAGCCGGTTTTAATAAATTAGCGGCATCACCTTGTCCTTCTTTACCCCCTGCGCCAATCAAAGTATGAGCTTCATCGATAAACATAATAATAGGTTGTGGAGAAGCTTTGACTTCTGCAATCACGGATTTTAATCGGTTCTCAAATTCACCTTTAACGCTGGCACCGGCTTGTAATAATCCAAGATCCAAACACCGTACACAAACATCTTTTAAAGGAGCAGGGACGTCACCGGAAGCAATACGCAAAGCAAATCCTTCAACAACAGCAGTTTTACCGACACCCGCTTCACCCGTTAAGATAGGATTGTTCTGGCGACGGCGAATGAGGATATCAATAATTTGTCGTATTTCATCGTCTCGTCCGAGCACAGCATCAATTTTCCCCTGCGTTGCAGCTTCGGTTAGATTGACTGTAAATTTGTCTAATGCGGGGGACTTACTCGGAATAACAGGACCATCAGACATTGATGAATCACCAATATCAACGCTAGATGATTCACTGGTACTACCAACAATTGAGCCAACAACCGCACGTAATGATTCGGGTTGAATTTTTTTCAATTCCCCCGATGCTGCCTCCGTTGAGCGTCGAAGATTCTCATCTAGCATTAATGCGGCTAGTACATGTGCAGAGGTTGCTTGCGGGTGACCATATTCAATCGAGGCTAGCATCCATGCATTTTTCGCTAAATCGACAATAGTAGGAGATAATGCGGGGGCGCGGGTATTACCCGTTTTAATAATATCGAGTTCTTTATTCAGATCCTGCGTCAATTTTCCATAATTAATTTCATACTTATCCAGTAACGCTAACAAATCACTATCAGGGATTTCAAGTAATTTAAGTAACCAGTGTTCAATTTCGACATTGTAATGTGTTCGGGACAAGCATAAACCTGCTGCACCTTCCAGAGCATTTCGTGTCGGTTCATTGAGTTTTCCGACGAGTGATTTTAAATCAATTGTAATCATGAATAGTCCCTTAATATTTTAATTAATTCTGTCTGAAGATACTTTTATATCCAGCGTTTCATTATTATTTATAGATGAGTGTGAACGTGTTGATAGCCATGTGTTCCAGCCCATCACAGTTTGAGTTTTAGAACTTAACTGTATTTTATCCGGTATATCTGAACGCTTTATTTTAATAATAAAATCATAGTCATATTCCATTCCAAGGTAAATTTGTACTATTTCATTCAGTGCCTTTAATGCTTTTGTTCCGGGTGAAAATATTGTTAACTGCTTTTTAGTTAAAGGGCCTAAAACAATCGACACTTTCCCCTGAGCAAACCAACCCTGACGACCTAACATAACAGAACGACCCAGGCAGTTGTTTTGACCTTTTGATATTTCTCTTCCGGGCAAACGCGTTCTTACGTCTTCTATAAGAGTTTGCCATTGCCCGACAAATTCGTTAATTTCTACCGGAATATCAAAATAACTTCTTAGGATTTGCTTTAGGCCGGATGTTGTTTTAACTTGCTGTGACAACAAACCACTGTAAAAAAAGAGGGATTCGTCCCGGATATAAAGTCGGTTATTGAGGTTTTTTGTTCCTAATCCAATTAATGACAATAAAGCCTGTGAGTGATCATCTCGTTCTTTGGTTTTTGGTGGGTTTAACTTCTTTCTTTCATACTCAATTGGCAAATTATATTTATTTGATGCCTGATAAAATAATGAGATTGTACGGTGATTAAATAAATCAAGAAAATGTGACAGGGACTCATCTTTAAGTTTAAGCCGTTTTAGTATTATTTCAGTATAATGGTAGGGGAGGACTCCCTGTGATCCGGTTAGCCCCATGAAATTAACTGATAAGTCCCACTTCTTTACGTTTTTATTGATGGCGATTGATGAAATTTCTGATGAAGAAAAATTTAATGCATGATTTGTTCTAAAACGAATGACTTCTGTATTCGGAGGAGTAAAAAGAGCAACCGGTTGCTGATTACAACTGTACTTATTCTTCGCTTTAGTATGAATTTCTGTATGCGCAAGCACAGCAGAACGTTCTAACAAACGAACTGCTTGCAAGAAGGGGAATTCATGTGGGGCTTCTGTTAATTGAGAAATTACAGAAGTATTTTTTCGCCGGCTCGCGGTGGACATTTTTTCAGGTATCCCTCTTTGCTTTTTTGTTTAACGATTAATCGTGTAAATGAATTAATTGAACAATAAAGTCCAAAGAAATTCTCAAGTACAGATGCAAATAAATATGAACTACTACCCGATAATTGTCTGTCATCGATTTCGATTTCTACTTCAATACCTCTGCACATGGTTGCATGACCACCTATGGTTAAAGGTGAACTAATGGGATGTGCTTTAACTGAAGTAATGGATTCAATTAATGCCCGTGTAACGGATGATTCTTTGAAATCATAAAGACGCAATATTTCTTTTAATGCTTGTGTCGCATCATCCCGCCCTGTTAATGATAAGTGATTTAGATTGAGGTGTGATATCAAACGCCAGCGAGCATGGTTACGCAGTGGTGCTCGTACTGTTTGAGTAGGCTGAGTTAAACAATGAATTTTTTCACATGGAGGAGCGCTATCAACTCCCTGTAGTTTAGGCTGATCTGCAGAAAAGGGTAGTTTAGATGGTAGATCACGATTACTGCATGTTGTTTGTATTACCAGAGTACGATTTTCCGGAATATTTGGATTAAATTCAAGATCTACGAGGTTAAGAAAGACATCGGTACCATCATCCCGTTCATAGTTACTCATTTTAGAATCGCGTCGGTTAGCAAACCAAAAAGCATGATTTTCAGTATCCTGATGTACATGATTTAAACCGTAAAATGGAAGGTAATCAATTTCATCCCCTGTTGAAGTGGATGCTGTTACTTTATTGACAGAATAAACTTCGTAACCTGTTGGTCGACGTGCATCTGCAACAATCTGATATTCTAGTTGAGTATGATCAAGTTTGATTGGATCAGCACGGTGTTCAAATAAATTGACAACAGGACAAGCACCTAAAACGAAAGTGTCTGCTGATATATTGTGCTCGAGTTCAATATCCGATGAATCTAAATAAATATAAAGGTCAAGATTATTTTCTGCATGAGTTGGCAACTTTTCTTTAATTCCAACAAAGTCGATGAACATAAATTTTTCAGGAAATATGAAATATTCTGTTAACAATCGATAGCCGACAAATGATGCGTCCGGATAAGGCAAGATACCTTCATTGATGTCAAAACCAACGGGCTTAATACAATCTTTTCCCATAAAAATTGGTTTACCATCTGTTTCTGATAAACTGACAATAACGTTTTTACAATTATTTAGCAGTAATTGATATAAAGGATTAATATGTTGCGGTTGTCCCTTTAAATAAAAACGAATTTTATCAAAATCAAGATCTGTAAAAGTAATGTCATCGTTAAAAGTTTCAAGTGAAATTTTAAGTACCCCACCAGTACCTCTAACATCTGCTGAGCCGGGTGTTGTAAATGGACTTCCAATTAATGAAGCCGATGTGACTTTTATAGGAAGCAGTTCGGTGTCATATGCTGTCGAGAACCGAACTGTTTCACCTTGAAATTGTTCTGTCTCTAATAAGGTGTTTTTCTTTAACTGATATGCACTTTCTAATTGTTCTTCATCTGCTTTAAAATGAACGATTGACATGGAAGGAATTGGACGTTGGTAATGGGGAAATAAAACATTCAATAATGCATCAGATAACTCAGGGAAATCATCATCAATTTTATGTTGAATTCTGGCATTTAAATAAGCAAAACCTTCTATCAGTCTGGAAACATGAGGATCATCAATCGTATCTGTGTTGATCCCTAAACGGCTTGCAATTTTTGGATGTTCATCCGAAAATTCCGCACCTAGCTGGCGTATAAAAGCGAGTTCTTTTTCATAGTAAGGGAGTAATTCGTCAGACATGTCCGGGCTCTTCTATACTTATACTTCTAGTTACGGGTTCAAGTACAGAGTCAAAAATAACGACTTCAGGTGATGGGTCTGCATAAAGAGTTGCATCGATCCTAAAGCGTAATGTTCGATCTGTATTATCTTTATTTTCAAGATAGGAAACATTGACCTCTTTAAATCGGGGCTCAAATTCCTTTAATATTTTTTCCATCTTAAATGTGAATTCTTTTCGTTTATCAAGGTCTGTAATATTTATTGTTGCTAAGTCAGGCAACCCATAATTTAATAATGAATTATTAAGTTCATGATATTCTTCACCTGGTTCCATTACCCGATAACGTGCATTCATTAAGTTTTCTAGATCTCTTCTAACATTTTTTCGAAGTTGTTTTATTTTTTGATATTGAGCAGAGTCGGTTTCATTTGTGTGTTCTGGTTCATCATCAAATAAACGATCAAGGATCGAGGGTCTGAGTTTTTTCTTTTTATCAACACGAGCCATATTATTTTCCTGATTGGGCAAGTTCTGTTACAAGCTCAAGTTCAGATACCATTTGATCTAGCTGATAATGTGGTTTTAAATGAATAACACATAAATAACTTCCTGGTTTAGATGGGTGTTCTTTAACCTGAACGGCGGCTTCTTTTAATGGGTAACGTGCTTGTTCTTCCCACTCTAAATCATCACGTCCAGTTGTGTATTTGAATAACCAGTCACGTAAATAGTCTTCACAATCATTCGCGGTTAAAAAAGAACCAATCTTGTCACGAATCATGATTTTTATATAATGAGCAATACGTGAACCGCAGAGAACATGCTGCAACATACCGGATAGTTTTGCATTGATATTTGCTTCTTTAGAATCATGTACTTTTGGAGTCTGAACAGATTGGTTATTATAAAATGCTGCAAAAGGCATGTCATAACACTGACATAATGGAATTAAACCAAGATCACTTATTTCACGTTCTTTTGTATCTGTGATTAATACATCGGTAACTGGTTTAAATGCAATGTGGTCAGCATCAGTGGAAAAACAATCGACAGGTAAGTTTGTCAGTAACCCACCTGCAACCTGATTCCTTGGTACGCCTCTTATATGACCGAACCAGCCAACATTGGCATATTCACGTATGAGTATGGCTGCAAAACCATAGCACGCATTACCCCAAAGGTAATTTTCATGCTCAGAGGTTGCCGATTTTTCATAAAAGTAGATTCCCTTGTATGAACCAGGTTTTGTGCGATAGGGTAATCGCATTAAAATGCGAGGCACTGTTAACCCTAAAAAACGCGAATCAGTTTTTTCTCGTAATGCATTCCACTTTAAATATTCTTGCTGTGTGAATACGGAACGTAGATCAATAGGTGTACTTAAACCTGAAAAATCATCTAAGCCAAATAGTTCATAAGAGGCTCCTGCAATAAAAGGTGCGAATGCAGCTGCAGCAACTTGAGACAGGCCCTCGAGCGTGGCGATATCATCATGAGGATGTTTTTTAGATACGCGATGACTTATTTCATAATCACCAATTAAAACACCATAAGGTTCACCGCCGGGTGAGCCGTATTCTTCACTATAAACTTTTTGAAAAAGCTGGCTTTGGTCAAATTCCAAAGAGCGTGAAATATCTTTTACAACTTCTTTCCAGCTAATATCAAGAAGTTTAATTTTAATATTTAATGCCCCTTCGGCTTGTACTGATAAATACCAGAGGCCACGCCAGGATGATTCTAATTTTTGAAATTTTTCTTTGTGAATAATTATGTTTAATTGCTGGTTTATTAAATCATCAATTTCAGAAATAGTACGATTAATCGCATGAGTAATGTTGCTTGTTGATTTAATTTGAGAGGTGACTTCATACTCCTTTAACCAATAAATGAGTGCTTTAAAAGAATCTTCTTCTTCAAGAAATCCATCAAGATTGGTTATGTAAGAAGGTGTATCTAGAATATCTTCAAAATTTACAGACGGGGTTGCTGTATTTATCGGGGATAATGTTTGACTACTTGATGCTGACACAAAAATTCCATTTTAAATAAAAAGGGGATCACTTATGATCCCCAATTAATTAATTTATCCCGCTTTTGGAATATTCGCAACAAGGCGAAGTGAAGCACTGAGTTCTTCCATTTGTAACCATGGACGCATCCAGGCGATTGCACTGTAAACACCAGGTTGACCAGGAACTTCTTTAACTTCTACATTTGCTTCTGCCAGAGGAAATCGCGCTTTCATTTCAGCACTTGCACCCGGGCTACCATTTACATAATTTGCAATCCAGCGGTTTAACCATTCTTCAGCATCGCTGGCTTCCATAAATGAACCGATTTTATCGCGAGCCATTACTTTCAGAAAATGTGCGATGCGTGATGTTGCCATAATGTAGGGTAAGCGAGCAGAAATTTCTGCATTTGAGGTTGCATCAGGATCATCAAACTTCCTGGGTTTTTGTGTGGTTTGAGCACCAAAAAATACAGCATAATCAGTATTCTTATAATGACACAAAGGTAAAAAACCTAATTTACTGAGTTCAGCTTCACGACGGTCTGTGATACCAATTTCAGTTGGACATTTTTGATCAACATCACCATCGTCACTAACAAATGTATGACTTGGTAACCCCTCAACTTTACCACCACCTTCTGCACCACGAATACTGGTACACCAGCCATATTCAGAATATGATTTAGTCAGCGTTGTTCCCATTGAATAGGCTGCATTCATCCAGCAATACTCTTCATGATCACTTTCAAGCTGACGACCATCAGAATCCGTGTTGGCTTCTTCAAAATTAAATGCTTCGATTGGCTTTGTAGCTGAACCATAAGGTAAGCGTGCTAATACGCGAGGCATTGTTAATGTTACGAATCGGGCATCTTCACTGTCACGGAAACTACGCCACTTAATATATTCTGCAGAATCGAAGATTTTTTCTAAATCGCGTGGTTTAGATAACTCAGTGAAACTGTCAAAACCAAACATTTCCGGTGCAGCGGCTGAAATGAAAGGACAGAAACCAGCTGCAGCAATGTTTGACATATTCGACAATAAATCCAGATCATCAGGATGCCCAGAGAATTCATAATCACCAATTAGAGCAGCATAAGGTTCACCACCGGCTGTACCAAATTCACTTTCATATATTTTTTTGAAAGTCTGACTTTGATCAAACTCGACCGCTTTTTCCAAATCTTTAGTTAACTCTTTTTTGTTTAAATTCAGCATGCGAATTTTTAATTGCGAGCTTGTTTCAGAGTTCATAACTAAATGATTAAGACCGCGCCATGAGCCTTCTAATTTCTGCAGTTTTTCGTGCTGCATAATCGCAGACAATTGTTTTGACATCACTTTATCAATTGCTGCAATTGCAGAATTGATAGTAACAGTTAAATTTTTATCCCATTTAACAGAACCACTCATGGCTTCTTTGGTTAATGTCTTTAACAGTTCTTCAGTTTCATCACGGGACGTTTGTTTAGTCGCACCAATAGCTTGTTCAAGGAAACTGACTTCCGTGGCTTCGGCTTCTTGTGCTTGCGCTTCTTGTTTCTTAGCCATTATTTATCACCTTTTTCATCATCAATACCAAGCTCACTTGAAAGCGATGCAATTGCATCTGTATTACTTAAGACTTCTTCAAGTATGGTTTCTAAATCATCTGAACGGTCAGCTTTTGTTAACAAATCACGTAATTTGTTACGTGTGTCGAGTAATTTTTTTAATGGCTCAACTTTATCGACAATTTTGTGTGGTTCAAAATCTTCCATGCTTTTAAATGCAAGGCCGACTGAAATTTCACTACCATCATCTTCAAGTGTATTTTCAACTTTCATCGAGAGTTCAGGTGCAATATTGCCCATAACTTCATTAAAGTTATCACGATCGATTTGTGAAAATTTACGGTCTTTAAGGGGTTTTTTACTCTCAGTATTATCACCGGAATAATCTCCCATAACGCCCATTACAAAAGGAATTTCCTTTTCTGCAACCGCGCCATTTGTTTCAACGTCATATGTAATATGTACGCGCGGTTTGCGAACGCGCTTAAGTTTGTCATGTATACTATCAGCCATAATCCTTTACCTCATGTTATGTTGGTGGCTACTATTCTTCATCAGTTTTAACGCCTGTTAACGAACTGTAATAGTTCAACGATGAAGAGTCGGGGATAAGTTCTCGCATTAATTCACTCAGTGACATGTCACCCCATTTAACTGCTTTTTCCAAAGCATAAGATATAGGTGAGTGAGGTTCAGTTTTTCTAAAAAATTCAGATATTTCATTTAAGTGGCGAAAAGCATCAGCACGATTTTTTATCGGACCGGTAATACCTTTTGCCACTGAAGTTGATTCTGGAATAGAACCATCTTCGTTAAATTCTTCTTCATTTGAAGATTCATCAGGTAATTTATATTTACCAATATGATTAATAACGCCTAAGGTATCTTCCAGAGTATTGATAATATTGCTTGTAGGGGGTGCGTCAATGTTGCCACAATGTTGATCAAGCAGACGACTTATTTCACGATAATCAGCCAGACAGCTAATAACATCATTTTTTAAACTAACGAAGAACTCTTCGCTAGAGCCTGAAACAACATTTTCAATGTCTTCAAGATTAAAGCCGATTTTATTTGCTTTTTCTGTGCGGCTATCATCGTCTGAAATTTTTTGGATATCTAATGCCTGGGTATACTGCCAGAAATTAAAAGGGCCAGGTTGAAGGTCTTCAGTGATATGTGCGTTTCGTATTGGTGCGATTAATACGCCTTCGGCACCTTCACCATTTAATCCTGTTAAAGAAGAAACACGGGTTTCTATTCCATCATCATCGGGCAGGGGGTAAAGAGTATCCCAGTACTTTTCAATCATCTGTCGAATAATGGAAAAGCCTGCTTTTAAGCCAGGAAAACCATAACGTCTTATTAATGCTTCGGTATACCAGCTGGCAATTTCTAAATCTTTTGCGTTGTTTTTAAGGATGTCAGGCGCGAGTTCCAGAATTTTACGCCAGTTTTCATCGGCTTCTGAACTACCACCATCAAACATACTGTTACGTTCTGCAGCGCGAGCTGAATTTCGTGCATCTTTAATGGTGTAATACGCAGATGAAGGAGATGCATCTTCACGAATGTCATTTCCAACGGGATTATCTTCGGAGACAGGCGCGAGTAAACTATTAATATCAATGATTGCTTCAGATGGCATCTTTACGTCCTTGTTAACAAAATCTTACTTCCTGGTAGCTCAACATTAGCGGGAATGTGGAGATGTGTTATTTATAAAATATTGCAGAGCTATTGTCAAAGTAAGATTGTGAAATAGTTCTAAAAAGACGTAGATATATTGTATTTATTAATCGTTTTCATGTTTTTTTTATATTATTACTTTTATTCTATATATTACAAGTTCAAAAAATGTGAACTGATGCACATATAATTAATAGAAGATTATGCAAAAGTGACTTGGAACGAGAAGCAGGTCATTGTACTATGTGTGCCAGATACAAGATTGCTGCATGGAACGAGATGATATTTATTTTGTTCTAATCAATAAGGATATTCGGTTACGTTACTTTGAGTTTTTTGACTTAAAGTAATTTTAGCAACCGAGCTATTTATCAGGATGATAGTTTGTATGTCTATAGTTATATCAATTGTTAAACTACCCGAAAATGCGGTTGACACCAAAGCAACTCATACCTTTGCACAGCAAGGTGGCACTATTGGACGTAGTTCTGATAATGAATGGGTGTTAGAAGATCCTGAACGTTTTATCTCATCACAACACAGCAAAATTTCGTTTGAAAATGGTCAATACTATCTTACTGATTTAAGTACGAATGGTACTTTTAAAAATGGTTCAGCTGAACCGATTGGCAAAGGTAATACCACTAAACTAATCGATGGTGATAAGTTTGCATTAGGTGATTATGAATTTTTAACCAGTGTCTGGCAGCCTGAAGAACAAAGTCCTGATTTAAGTCAGGGGCCTTTTGCTGATACTGCTGCAATAGCCAATCCTGAACCAGCACAACCAGCAGTCAATTTAGTTGAAGAAGATTATTTTACTTCTGCAAATTCTGCGGGCATTGATGATTTTGCCAGTCCGTTATCAGGTCATGTTTCAAAAACTGATTCGTTGTTTAGTCCGGATGCAATCGAAACCGATCCATTAGCCGCTTTAGATAGTGCGCGAAATATCCCGCAAATGCCCGAGTTTGACTCATTTAATGACCAGCTATTTTCTGGAGCAAGTCAGGCTGATCAGGCCGATCCAATGCAACAAGCAGTCAGCTGGCCTAATTCAACGGTAGAATCAGGCGGTATACCTGAAGATTGGGAAAATAATTTGTTAGGCAGCGTGCCGCCTGCACCTGTAAACAAAGCTAACTTTCTTACGAACGATAATTCTGATGTTAACTCTGGTACTAGACCGGATAAGCCTGCTGTCGATAAGAAGAGTGCTTTAGAAAAAGCAAATGAAAAAATACTCGCTGAAATAGCCATTCTGAAAAAACAAGCTCAGAAACAAGCTTTACAACAGCAAATAGAAAAAAACACCTCATCACAACAAGCAGCACCTAGACAACCCAAGAGAGCATCAACCAATGATGAGCAATCATTAATTGATGTATTAGGGCTTGCAAAACATAACTTAAGCGATGAAAAAGTTATCGAGATTAATCAGGTTGTAGGTGAGCTTGTACGTGAAACAATAACGGGCATGATGCAGGTATTAAGTTCGCGTAGCACCATTAAAAATGAATTCCGTATGAATGTAACCACCATTCAACCGGTAGAAAATAACCCCTTGAAATTTTCTGCAAATGTTGATGATGCCATTGAAAATATGTTTGTTAAGGATGGCAACGCCTATAAAAAACCTATTGAGGCAATTAAAGAGGGATTTGAGGGGATTGCAGAACATCAGATGGCCATATTAGCCGGAATAAGAACTGCATTTAAAGGGGTATTAAGTCGGTTTGATCCTGTTGTGCTTGAACAAAGATTTGAACAGTTTAATAAACCAGCGATTATTCCAGGAATGGGTAAAGCAAAAAACTGGGATTCCTATAAGCAGTATTACAACGAATTAGTCGATGATATGGATAATTCATTTCAGCACTTGTTCGGATATGAATTTGTTCAGGCTTATGAAGAACAATTACAAAAAATTACGATTGCACGAAATTCCAATGTTTAATGAATTTAGGTAAATAAAATGAAAGTATCATTGATTATGAAAACAACACTATTAGCTGTATCTTTTTTCTTTTTATCAGCATGTTCTTCGATAAACAGCTCGGTTGGTGGTTTTTTTAACATGGATACTGATCTTGAAATTAAATTTAAAGTAGATGCTGATGTAAACCCTGATGAAGATAAAAAGCCGTCACCCTTGTTTGTCAGGATGTATCAGCTTAAATCAACAAAAATGTTTAGTCGGGCAAACTTTATAGACCTTTATGAAAAAGACAAGGACGTGCTTGGTGCAGATATGATTTCCAAACAAAAATTAAGACGCATTAAGCCAGGTGAAAGTCGTGTAGAAAACTTTGTGTTAAATAAAGAAACCCGATATATCGGTTTGTATGCGGAATTTTTAAAATTTAAAAAATCATCTTATAAACTTTTAATACCTGTTGTCCCTACTAATGTGGTTGGTACGAGTGAAGAGGTATTGATTTCTGGAAACCGATTAATTTATTCAAGTAAAAGCGTTGCAATTAAATAAAAAGCTAATAAATAGTTAATTTTATTTTAAATTAAATTAAATAATACAGGCAAATTAATATGTCTTTAAATAGTAAAGTTGTTTGGTCAGAAGGGATGTTTCTTAATCCTCAGCATTTTCAACAACAGGAACGTTATTTTGAACGTTATGTTGAAGGTAAGTGTTCTGCGTATGGTGCATACGGTTGGGGATTACAGGACTTTGAAATTGATCAGGAATTATTGAAATTAGGAAAAATATCCGTGTTAAGCGCAAAAGGGGTGTTTCCTGATGGCACGCCATTTAGTTTCCCTAATATTGATGATGCCCCGGCCGTTTTTGAAGTACCTGAAAATACACATAATACGATTGTTTATCTTGCTGTACCGGTTAAACGAGCAGGTGCGGTCGATGTACTTGCTGAACAGGATGCACAAGGATTAGCGCGTTACTATTCAAGTGAACAGGATATACGTGATGTCACTATTGATGGTGGCGATAATATTTCTATTAACGTTGGTAAATTACGTTTTAGATTATTACTTGATTCTGATGATTTGAGCGGCTATGCCTGTATTGGTCTTTTACGGATTGCTGAATCACGTGAAGACAAAAATGTATTGCTTGATGATCAATATATTCCTACCTGCCTTGACTGTAATGCATCACCAAAATTGACTGGGTTTATTTCAGAACTTGTTGGCTTACTCCATCACAGAGGTGAATCTATTGCAGGTCGTATGGGTGATGCGAATCGTGGTGGTACAGCAGAAATAGCAGATTATATGATGTTACAATTAGTTAATCGACTCGAACCAATGGCGACACATTTATCACAAGTTCAGGGATTACATCCGGAACAATTATTTTCTGAAACTGTACAAATGATAGGTGAGTTATCTACCTTTGTTGCTAAAAATAAACGACCACCGGCATTTCCACAGTATTTGCATGATAGCTTACAAGAAACCTTTGTCCCTGTGATGAGTTCGTTGCGTCAATGTCTGAGTATGGTCTACGAACAAACTGCCACATCCCTAGCTCTGGTAGAAAAAAATTACGGTATTCGCGTCGCACAAATACCCGATCGTTCATTTATTACCAGTGCAGTATTTGTTTTAGCGGTTAAAGCAGATATGGCCGAAAATACGTTGCGTACCCACTTACCGGCGCAAATTAAAGTTGGTCCTGTTGAACGTATTCGTCAGCTTGTTAATGCAGCCATGCCTGGTATTCCTCTTAAAGCATTGCCGGTTGCACCGAGACAAATTCCTTATCACTCAGGTTATACCTATTTTGAATTAGAACGCCAAAGTGATTTTTGGAAAGAATTGCAGAACTCGGGTGGTTTTGCATTCCATATCGGTGGTGATTTTCCAGGACTTGAGCTTGAACTTTGGGCTATCCGTCAGTAATTGTTTTTTGTGCACGACTTTATTTAGGTTTTTATTATGTCTACAGATAATCAGGACAAAACAGTATTTCGTAAACCTGCTGGTGCTGCTGATCGCACAGTAATGCGGCCACGAGCGGGTGGACGAGCTGCCCCTCCTGTTGAACAACCGGTACCCTTGCAAGGTCAGACATATAATCCAGCTCCGATGCCACAATCGGCAGCGCCTGCATTTGATACACAAGCCGCTTTTTTTAGAACGGGAAAGGGTTTAAATCCACTGGTAAATGCAGCATCAACGTTGATAGCTGTATTTGAAAAAACACATAAATCAATGAGCCACCCAAATGTCGGTGGATTGCATCAACGTTTAGTTAATGAAATTAAGTCTTTTGAAACTAAAGCCAAAGACTTAGGTATCAAACCGGAAGTTGTTTTATCTGCACGGTATATTTTGTGTACGGTATTAGATGAAGCTGTTCTTAATACACCGTGGGGAGCTGAAAGTGCATGGACACAACGCACTTTATTAAGCATGTTCCACAATGAAACATCAGGTGGTGAAAAATTCTTTTTAATTCTTGATCGTATGCGCGATATGCCATCTGAAAATTTAACTATTCTGGAGATGATATATCTGTTTCTAAGTTTGGGATATGAAGGGAAATACCGTGTTATTCATCGCGGTAAAGAGGCACTTGAACAAATTCGTGACGAACTTTTTAGAATTATAAGAAATCATCGTGGTGAATATGAACGTTCTTTGTCACCAAGCTGGCAAGGATTAGGACGTATAAAAAATTCACTTGCGCAATACATACCCATGTGGGTTATCGCTAGTATTGTCGGTGGTGTTTTGTTGGTCAGTTATAGCGGATTTCGTTATTGGTTGTACCAGTCATCAGCATCAGTTGCTCAGGAATTAACAGATATTGCTAACAATAAACCTGACAGAATATTAAAACGCTTTAGTCCGGGGAAAAGAATTTAATTATGTCTACTGTTATTGATTTTTTTAAAAATAGAGTTGTTATATCAATTATAGGATTGATTATACTTTCTTTAGTGGTTTGGTTCGCTGGTCCGTTAATCAAGTTTGGCGACAGTAATTCTGCACCTTTAGGTAGTGCAGTTGCGCGCCTTATCTTAATTATGATAATTCTGGTTGCGTGGGGATTAAATAATTTACGTAACCAGCTTCAGGATAAAAAACATAATGAAGAACTTGTCGAAGACTTAAAAGATAATCAGGCTGGTAATGCAACATCAGAACAGACCATAGAAGAAATACATCAGATTAATGATCGCTTTACTCAGGCATTATCAACATTAAAAAAATTAAAATTTAAAGGTCATGGCAGTAAAAAAGCACTGTATGAATTGCCATGGTATATCATTATTGGCCCTCCTGGTTCAGGAAAGACAACCGCTTTAATCAATTCAACATTAGATTTTCCATTAGCAGAACAATTTGGTAAAGGTGCATTACAAGGTGTTGGTGGGACACGTAATTGTGACTGGTGGTTTACTAATGATGCTGTTCTTATTGATACTGCCGGACGTTATACAACACAAGACAGCCATAAGATTGTAGATAGCTCTGCATGGGAAGGCTTCTTAAATTTATTAAAGCGTAATCGCCGTCGTCGACCTATTAACGGTGCCATTATTGCGATTAGCTTGCTCGATCTTTTGTCTCAAACCGATGAAGAACGAATCATGCATGCTAAAACTATTCGATCAAGAATTGATGAACTAATGGAAAAATTAGAAATTCGTTTTCCAATTTATTTAATGTTCACAAAAACAGATTTGGTATCCGGTTTTTCCGAGTTTTTTGAAGACATGGGAAAAGAAGAACGTGAACAAGTCTGGGGCATAAGTTTACCAAATGCACCGGGTGCAGCACAAAGCCCGGATTTTAACTATCTTGAGAGTGAATACGACAAGCTATTTGAAAGAATTTATGATCGCGTGATAGGGCGAATGCATCAGGAACGGGATGTATCAAGACGTGCCGCGATTCAGGGGTTTCCTCAGCAAATGGAAAATCTAAAATCTCTTGTTGATGGCTTTATAAAACAAACATTTGTTAAAAATCGATATCAGTTCCAGCCCTATTTACGTGGTATGTATTTCACCAGTGGTACTCAAGATGGAACACCGATTGATCGCATGATGTCATCCGTGTCCTCTGATTTTGGTTTTTCACGTGAAACAGCTCAACAAACTAATCAACAAGGTAAAAGTTATTTTATTGGCCAATTATTTAGAGATATAATTTTCCCCGAGTCAGAACTTGTTGGCTCAAATCGTAAATATGAAACATTTATTCGCTGGTTACAAAGAGCCAGTTATGCAGGAATTGCCGGTATTGCACTTATTATGATTGTTGTTTGGGCCGGTAGTTTCACTCGAAACGAAATATTTATGCATGAAGTGCAAACTTACATTGCAGAGTATAAAGCAGAGAAAAAACGTTTAAATAAATGGTCGGGTGATTTGCGAACCGTTTTACCTTCTTTAAATGCATTGGGAAAAGCAAGTATTGTTTACAACCAGGAAGAACACCCATGGCTCTCAAGTATGGGGATGTATGATGGAAATGTAGACGCTGCAGCTGATAAAGCATACGAAACGCAATTAAAAACGTTGTTTTTGCCGCGGCTATTAAGTTATTTAGAGTCTTATTTACAAAAAGGCCATCAAGGTGGTGATTTATATAATACTTTCAGAACCTACCTGATGTTTCAGAAAGTGGAGCAAATGGATCGACAATTAATCACAGACTGGTTTAAAACAAACTGGCAGTCACAATTACATGGTCAGGCAACTAAGCGAAAAGAGCTGGAAATTCATTTAGATTCTTTATTATCACTGGATTTAACACCTGCGATATTAAAACCGAGACTGGTTAAAACCACACGTTCATTATTGTTGCGTGTACCTGTATCACAGCGCATATATAGTAGAATTAAAACAAACCCTAAATATACGACAAGAGTAAACTTGTTAAATGAGTTTGGTGAAGCGGTGCGAACAACCTATAAGAACAATCCTAAAGTTAATAAAGATTTGTCTACGCCATTTATTTTTACACTTGAGGGTTATGAAAATATAGATTTTTCACCTGAGTCAGATGTGATTGCAAATATCGTTAATGAACGCTGGGTTCTGTCTGACGATAAAACAGCAAAAGTCGATTTTATAAAGGCCGATTTAGATGAAATAAGCCAAAAAGTGAAAGATCACTATTTGTCTGATTACAAAGAGCATTGGAAAAAAATATATAATGCTTTGCAAGTTGATTCTTTCAAGAATCTAAAGGATGCAAATAATATTTTAGCAACATTTACTGATCCAGTATATTCACCCTTGATTTCAATATTGCAAGTTGGTGCATCTAATACTCAATTGTCGAGTCAGATTTTTGCAAATATGGCCGATGATAATGAAAAAGGGGTAACGGGAAAATTAGCAGGCTTTGCAGCAGCAAAAACTAAATGGACTAAAGTAGATAAAGAATTTCGTACGCTGAATTTATTGACACGTGACACAAAAAATAAACCGGCGCCCATTAACGGAATAATTACTAGAGTTCAACAGCTTTATGATTTTGTTAATGAAATATCCGTATCACCTGATCCAGCAAAAATGTCTTTTGATATTGCAAAAGCACGTTATCAAAGTGGATCAGGAAATCCGATTACCTCTCTTTACGCCTATGCGAAAAACACACCGCAACCTGTTAAACGCTGGCTGACAAAGTTATCAAGTGAAACATGGAAAATCGTTTTACAATCAGCGTATCAGTATGTCAATACAGAATGGCGCACTCAAATATATGAACCTTATATGCAAGGCTTAGCTGGACGTTATCCGCTAAAACGCTCATCGCGCGATGAGTTAGCTTTGTTTGATTTTACGGCTTTTTTTAAACCTGAAGGTACGGTTGATAAATTTTACACGTCCTATATGAAACCTTTTGTGAATACCAGAGGGCATGCATGGACAAGTAGAGTGATTGATAACTATAGCCTTGGCTTATCAAAAGCAACACTGAAACAACTACAAAAATCACAATCGATTAAAAATATTTTCTTTCGTACGAATCCAGATATACCAAGCCTGTCTTTTCAGTTAAAGCCACATCAAATGGATAAATCTGATGCGCGATTTACTTTGGAAGTAGGCAGTAAGAGTATCGCCTACAGTCACGGTCCGAAATTTTGGAAAACTCTGAAATGGCAGGGGAATGACGAAAATAATAGAGTAAGGATTATTTTTGAAGATCTGGATGAACGTGAACATTCTAAAGATTTTGATGGCCCATGGGCATGGTTTAGATTGCAAGATCACTCTGTTTTAAGAAAAACAAGAAAATCAAATGTTTATCTTGTGACTTATAATCTTGATAAAGGAAACAGTGATTTAGCCTCTTCAACGAAAATGGCGCATACAGTGACTTATCAAATAAAAGCAAAAAGTGTAAATAACCCTTTTAGTAAGAATCTTTTAGGTTCATTCAGGTTTCCCGAGAGAATTTAGTGAATGAATTTAGAGGCTAACTCAGTTGGACTTTTTGGAAAACTACCTGCACATGGAGACTTTGTGCAACGGAATTTATCGGCTGATTTTATCAATATTTGGGATGAATGGTTACAACACTTTATTTCAGGGACTAAAGAACAGTTGGGTGAACATTGGTTAGATGTTTATCTGACCAGTCCCTTATGGCGGTTTGTATTTTCTGCCGGCGTTATTGATGAAAATAATTGGGCAGGAATAATGATTCCTAGTGTTGATCGTGTTGGACGATATTATCCGTTTTCAATAGTGAAGAAATTACAACAATCCGTAAATCCATATGAATTTATTCAACAGCATAATAATTGGTATAGCGATATTGAAGAATTAGCGCTTGATGCACTTGATGGAGAAATTTTGATTGATGATTTGATGACAGAACTTGATAACAAATCAGCAGAAACTAATAGTGATTATTCTCCTTCAAGTTTCAGTTTAGAAGGCGATGCTTTTCAAATAAATATGGAATTTGAAGAACAATCCGTTTCTTCTGTCTATCCATTATTATTAGATACGATTATGACAAAAACTTTTCAAAGTTATAGTGTTTGGCAAACAACAGGCTCTGATTATATCGGGCCATGTTTATTAAGCTCACAAGGATTACCAAATGTGCAACAAATGCCTTCACTGTTGAATGGTGACTGGGAAAAATGTAACTGGCAGCAACCTTATTTTTTAAATCTACTTAATCAGTCACAAGAGAATCTCGAGAAAAAGCATGAGTGATACAACAATTAGACGACCAATAAAGTGGAATACATCATCCGATACCAATGTTGGAATGGTCAGAACGGTCAATGAAGACTCTATTATGACTAAACCGGATATTGGTCTTTGGGCAGTTGCTGATGGAATGGGAGGATATGAAGCGGGTGATGTTGCAAGTAATATGATCGTGACTTCACTTACAGAAATAGGAAAACATGGACACCTGAATACATTTATAGATGATATTGAAGATAAAATTATTGATGCCAATCATCGTATTCTTGAATATTCAGAAATCATGCATGATGGCAGAACACTGGGTAGTACGGTCATAAGTCTGATTATTAAAGGCCAGGTGGGTATTTGTTTATGGGCGGGTGATTCCAGATTATACCTGTTAAGGAATAATCAGTTACAACAATTATCTCGTGATCATAGTTATGTGCAGGAATTATTAAATAAAGGTTCTATATCACACGAAGAAGCTTTGAATCATCCAGATGCAAATGTCATTACTCGGGCAGTAGGAACGAGTGATGAATTATATATCGATATTAGTTCATTTAATGTACAGCTTGGTGATACTTTTTTATTGTGTAGTGATGGACTTTATAATTCAGTTGATGAAACGGAAATTGAATATCATATGCGAAGCTATGATACCGATAATGCAGTTAAACAACTGATTGTTAAATCTCTGGAAAATGGAGCACCTGATAACGTCTCGATAATTATCGTTAAGAGTGTGTCTGACACTACTTCCTCAATTCAAGCTGTAACGCATTAACGTTTAGCAATAATATAATGAAAGATATTGATAAAAAATGCCCTGGTAATTTAGATGAAACAGCTATTCGTGGCATTGATTCAACACGAATTAAAGAAAAACCGGTTGTCATGCCTAATAATGATGCGACACAATTTAAACAACCAATAAAAAAAGTTAGCCCAGATGCAACACGGATAGCACCTCAAAGACGACCGGCTTCAAATTCGAACCCTGTTAATTCACAGCAATCTGCAGCTTCAGGACAACAGGTTTTAAAAGGTCGGTTTTTACTTGAAAAAGTGCTTGGTGTAGGCGGAATGGGGATCGTTTACAAAGCAAAGGATCGTTTAAAAGTAGAAGCGCAAGATCGTGATCCCTATGTTGCGATTAAAGTTTTAAGTGAAGAATTCAAATCTCATCCGGAAGCTTTTATCTCATTACAGAGAGAATCCAGAAAGTCACAACGTATTGCTCATCCAAACACGGTAAAAGTGTACGATTTTGACCGTGATGGTGACGTTGTCTTTATGACAATGGAGTATATGGATGGAAAACCGTTAGATCAATTGATACGCCAGTATAAAGCGACCGGATTACCCCGGGATGATGCGTGGGAAATTATTAACGGAATGTCATCGGCACTGATTCATGCGCACGCTGAAAATATTGTTCATTCTGATTTTAAACCGGGCAACGTTTTCATTATCGGAAACAATATGGCAAAAATTTTCGATTTTGGTATCGCACGTGCTGTTGCTAATGTCGATGGTCTTGGACGAAATTCCGGAGATAAAACTGTTTTTGATGCCGGCAATTTAGGAGCATTAACACCTGCCTATGCCAGTCTGGAAATGCTACAAGGGGAAACACCGGATTTTCGTGATGATATCTATGCATTAGGTTGTGTCGCATACGAAATACTGACGGGGGATCATCCTTTTAATAAAATGCCTGCTGATGAAGCGTTTAAAAAGGGTGTTAAACTTAAAAAAATACAAGGAATCAAAAAAAATCAATGGAAAGCAATTGAAAAATCTTTAGCTTTTAAACGTGATAACAGAACAAGCTCAGTAGAACAGTTCTTCAAAGAACTGAATTATTCCTATAAACCAGGATTTAAAAGTGTAGCGGCATTATTTATATTTCTTGCTGTTAGTGTTGCCGCTTTTGTACAGGTATCAAATGAGCAAAGTGCTTTGTATTCAGAGGATGATATTAGAAATGAGCTGGAATACAAGATTCGCCTGAATTTTTTTCATACTGAAATTGCAAAATTAATCGGTAATCCCAGTTTTTCAGTTGACTGGGAAGAGAATATTTGGAATGAATATAGTGGAGTCACAAAATTATTGAAAAATCCTGAAGATGAATGGTTGCTTAAAACTAAGAGTACTATTTATAGATTGTATTTGTCTAAAGTAAAGACATTTATCAAGGAAAAGCACTTTGCCAGAGTGAAAATGGTGATTACGAATGGTTATCGATATACTGATGACAACGCCGAACTTGATAATGAAAACAATTTACTTGCAAATGCCATTGAAAAAAATAATAAAAACAAGGTTCTCGCTATTAGTCGTCAGCGAAATCAGGAAGTAGAGAGGCAGAATCATAAGCAGGAAGAAAAGAGTAAAATAGATAGCTTTAACCTGGCTTTAAGAAATGTAAATCAACAATTAAAATGTCAGGGTAAACTCAATATGCGTGACTTTGATGTTGCGGTTAAACAGTTACGTTCATTAGATCTTACCAGATACAACAAATCAAAGACAAATATTATTAAAACCCTTGCTGTATGTATTACGCAAGTAGGTAAGTTACGACCTGAACGTGCTGCCGAATCTAAAAAATATGCATCACGTATTTTTAAACGAAACAGGATAATAAGCTCAATTAAAATTGTACCAAGAGATGCTTGTGATATTTCGATTGCAGGACTGGGTGCGCGAGGTAAGCGAACATTATGTCGGGATAAATTACAGGGGCTAAATTTTGGTCCACCATTAGTTGTTATTCCAGGAAAACAGGGTGTTAAACCTTTTGCTTTAGGAAAATATGAAGTTTCCATTCAAGACATGAATGAATTTTGTGCTAATTCAAAAAGTTGTTCGGTAAATACTAGAAATGTCAATTTACCTGTAACGGATATATCGATATCGACAGCAAAAAATTATTTAAAATGGTTAAGCAAAAAAACCAGACAAAAATATCGTCTACCGACTAAGCATGAATGGGTTTATGCGGCTAAATCTAAACGAACAGTCAGAGATCCCAACAGGAATTGCCAAATGAGTACCCGTGGTATTTCAAAGGGAAACGAACTTATTAAGGTAACAACGGGAAAGCAAAATCCATGGGGTATTGTTAATTATTTGGGTAATGCACGTGAATGGGTTTATGGAAGCGGCCGAACACTTATTTCAATGGGGGGTTCCTATAAAGACGCAATGGATAAATGTGATATCACTTTGTCATCTACACATACCGGACAGGCTGATAGCATTAGTGGTTTTAGAGTGTTGCGCGAAGTTAAGGAAAGGTTATAGATATGAATTTTAGAACGAATATGACATCTCTTCGAAATCTCTCTGAGGCCTATTATCAAAATAGACTGTCGTTTTCTGAGTATCGAGAGAAAAGAAGTCATTTACTAAAGTTGATTGATGAAGATTTAAATGGTGTTAAGTATAAAAATGACAAGGAAGTTTTAAATGAAAATCTTAATGAATCTTTAGTCGATAAAGCATTGTCATTTCTTAAAATAGCAAAATAGTAGTAAGTTAATTTTAATATATGTAAAGAGGTAAGTTATGGAGTTCGTTAAATTTTTTCAAACGGGTGGTCCTTTCATGTATCCGATATTAATCGTGTTTGCGATTGGTTTAGCGATAGCAATGGAAAGGTTTTTATATTTGTCACGCACAAATTCTCATACTAAAAAAATATGGGGTGAATTAGTACCTATGTTGAAAGCAAATGATTTTCAACGTGCTGTCAATTTAACGGAATCAATTAAAACACCTCTGGCATTATTATTAAATTATGGGTTTGCCAGACACCGCGCTAATAAAAAGCGTGAATTAATTGAATCTGCTATGGAAGAGGGAATGATGGAGGCGTTACCAGGTCTGGAAGAACGTACTCATTATTTAGCAACGTTTGCAAACATCGCTACATTACTTGGCTTGCTAGGTACGATTGTCGGTTTAATTCAGGCTTTTACTGCTGTTGCAGCGGCTGATCCTGCAGAAAAAGCTGATTTATTATCTGCGAGTATTTCAGTAGCAATGAACACCACAGCGTTTGGTTTGCTTGCAGCAATTCCATTATTACTCTTTCATTCATATCTGGTAACTAAAACAGCACGTATGGTAGATAATTTGGAAATGGCAGCAGTGAAATGCTTAAATTTAATGGATAGAGATTAAATACAGCTTATGAAACGGATTGGCAAAAAGCGCGTTGAAGCTGCAGTAGAATTAAATATTACTGCATTTATGAATTTAATGGTCATACTTGTTCCATTCTTACTGATTACAGCTGTTTTCTCACGAATAACCGTTTTAGAGTTGAATTTACCCGGACTTGACGCGAAAGAAAATCAACAGGAAAAAGTCAAATTACAACTTGAGCTTGTGTTACGAAATAATAGCTTTGATATTCAGGATGCTAACCTGGGTGTTATTAAACGATTCCCACGTAGTAACGAGGATACAAATTGGAAAAATTTTACGGATATTCTTGTGGAAATAAAAACGCGTTTTCCTGATGAAAAAAATATTACTTTATTATTAGAACCGGGAATTAATTATAAAACTTTGATTACTGTGATGGATCATGTCAGAAGTGCAGAGGTAGTACAATTCACATCAGTTGAAACAGTTGAGTTATTTCCTAATATTTCAATTGGTGATGCACCGGTTATTGAAAAAACTTCAGCTAATGCGTCTTCAACTCTAAATAAGGCGGGAACATAAGATGATGACCATGTCTCGCCGGGCCAGAAGAATGGAGCGGAATCATAAACGTAATAAGCAATCGGCTCTTAATCTTGTTTCTTTGATGGATATTTTTACAATATTAGTATTTTTTTTGTTAGTAAGTTCTTCTAACGTACAACAACTTCCTAATAGTAAAGATATAAGTCTGCCTACTTCAGTGGCAGAAAAAGCACCTAAAGAAACTTTAATCATTGCAATTACACTGGATAGTATTATTGTACAGGGTGCTAAAGTATCTAATATTAGTGATGTCCTTCAAAGTACAGATACATTGATTCCTGATTTAGAAAAAGAACTTAAATTTCAGTCTTCTAAATCTCTTGATGTATCAAAAACAAAAAAAGGACGCTCTGTCACAATAATGGGCGATGAAAATATTTCTTATCAATTACTAAGAAAAATTCTCGCTACATGCCGGCAAACAAGTTATACCCATATCGCTTTCGCTACAGTACAAAAGGCAAAAGGAAAGGGCTAATGACGACATTGACGTATGGTCATCTTGCTTTAGGTTGGGCACCAGAGAGTAAGCGTGACAACTTTTTCAATCGCTTAACACTTGTCGTTGTTCTATTAGCCATTATTTTTGGTTTTGTCATAACATTAATTACAGTTCCTAAAGAGGAAAGAAAAGCACGTACTGTTGTGCCGGAACGAGTGGCGAAATTCATTTTACAAAAAGAAAAACCAAAGGTTATTAAGGCTAAGCCGAAACCTAAGCCCCAACCACCGACTAAACGAATTGTTAAACGTATTAAGAAAAAAGTTAAGTCAGATAAAGCGCTAACTAAAGTACAGAAAATAGCGCGAAAAAAAGCAGCGTCTAGTGGTTTACTGGCTTTAAATAATGAATTGTCAGATTTAATGGATACGTCTTCGATCAATGCCATGGTTGGCAAACGAGTGAAAAACAAATCGTCTTCAATGAAAGTTGCCGCTGTTAATACAAAAATGCTAACAGAAAGTGCTTCAAAGGGAAGTGGCGGCATTAGTAAAGAAAAGTACACGACTCGTGTCAGTAAAACCGTGTTATCACAGTCTGATAAAATTGCATTTAAACAATCACTTGCTTCTAATGGAAAACTTAAGGGAAAAAGTCATATAACCCGTCGTGGTGATAATGTACGATCTGAAGAAGATGTTATTTTTGTTATGGATCAAAATAAAAGTAAACTTCATTCAATTTACCGTCGTGCTCGAAGAGGACATCCTGGTTTAAAAGGTAAAATTATCTTAGAAATTACTATTGCACCATCCGGTAAAGTCTTAAAAGTGCGTATTAAATCAAGTGAACTTAATGATCCAAAACTGGAATCAAGACTTGTTGCGAGAATTAAACGTTTTGATTTTGGCGCCAATAGCGTTGAAGAAGTTACCGTATTATTTCCAATCGAGTTTTTACCTTCATAAGACTTAACACCACTATTTACATTATTGCGATGTAAATAATGGTTGAAATTCCATCAATATATCCATGTGATATATGCGGATATATCACTTATTTGCTAAAGACGTGGCGATAAAGGATAGGTATCATACATCTTTTAAGCAATTGTAATTTAGAGGATAAATCGTGGATTTTTTACCTATTTTTATGAACGTCAAAGGCGAGAAATGCCTGGTTATTGGCGGCGGAAAAGTTGCCTCTCGTAAGGTTTTTATGCTTTTACGTGCGGGAGCCATGGTTTCGGTTGTCGCCCCTGAATTATGTCAGGATCTAACAATTCGTAAAGATGAAGCTGAAATTGAGCATATTAATCGCTCATTTGAAGATGCAGATTTGAGTGATTGTAAGGTTATTATTGCTGCAACAAATAACGAATCAGTGAATAGTCATGTTTCAACGCTGGCTAAGTCAATCGGTATACCTGTAAATGTCGTCGACGCACCGGATTTATGTAGTTTTATTGTGCCGTCAATTATCGACCGTAATCCTGTTCAAATTGCAATTTCAACAGGTGGCGCATCACCTGTTTTAGCCCGGTTACTTCGTTCCCGATTAGAAACCTTTATTCCCGCCGCATATGGTCGATTAGCAACATTGCTTGAATCATTTCGTGAAAAGGTAAAAACTAAATTCTCTAATACAGATGAAATCCGTACTTTTTGGGAACAAATTTTAGCAGGACCTGTTGCCGATAATTTAATTGCAGGTAAAGATAAAATTGCACGTGATTTACTGGAAACGGCTGTTGACAATGCAGAAGCCCCTGCTGAGCGTGGTGAAGTTTATCTTGTCGGTGCAGGCCCGGGTGATCCTGATTTATTAACCTTCAGAGCACTTCGTTTAATGCAGCAAGCCGATGTCGTTGTTTATGACCGGCTCGTATCACCGGGCGTGATGGATCTTGTTCGTCGTGATGCAGAATGTATTTATGCCGGTAAGGAGCGAAATAAACATACGTTACCGCAAGAAAGTATTAATGCGTTGTTAGTTCGTTTAGCTCAGGAAGGTAAAAAAGTACTTCGTTTAAAAGGTGGTGATCCCTTTATTTTTGGGCGTGGTGGCGAAGAAATTGAAACTCTGACCGAAGAAAATATTAGTTTCCAGGTTGTTCCTGGTATTACAGCCGCAGCAGGCTGCTCATCTTATGCGGGAATACCGCTTACACATCGTGATTATGTTCAGTCTTGTATGTTCGTGACAGGACACTTAAAAGATGGAACAACAGATTTAAACTGGGATGCCATCGCTCAACCAAACCAAACCGTTGTCTTTTATATGGGACTTCAAACAGTTAAAGAACTGTGTAAAGAATTAGTGAAACATGGACTATCAAGTACTACGCCTGCAGCATTAATTGAAAAGGGTACCACGCAGGATCAAAAAGTACATATTGGTGACCTGGAAACCTTGCATGAAATTGTCGAGAAAAACAATGTGCAGGCACCGACACTTATTATTGTAGGGGACGTTGTTTCTTTACATGACAAATTAAACTGGTTTGCTCCGGAAGGAACGCAATAAGTAGTCAAATTTTGTTGATAACCATATGAGATGGTTATTGCCAGTTTAACAAATCGATCAACAAAATTTTTGTTCATTCATCGTTCTTTTATTCATCACATTTCGATTTAGCTATCAGGAAAAGTATGAGTCAATTCCGATATACCAGTGCCCCCGAAGGCGGTAGGCAGGATATTCGTAATCTTAAACGTATATTTCCTTATATATGGGAATATCGTGGTCGTGTACTCATTGCATTATTAAGTCTTATTTTATCTAAAATGGCGATTGTCGCTATCCCGCTTATATTTAAAGAAATAATCGATTTATTAGATCAGACAGACAAAAGTGCTGTCGTAATCCCTATCAGTTTATTTCTTCTTTACGGTGCTCTTCGTTTATCCGGCTCACTCTTTAATGAAGTACGAGATGCTGTATTTGCCAGAGTACGTTATCGTGCGATGCGCCGGCTTTCTAATAAGGTTCTAACTCATCTCCATAAACTTTCATTACGTTATCATTTAGAGCGACGTACAGGGAATGTTGTCCGTGATTTAGAACGAGGCACCAGCAGTATAAGTCAAATATTAAATTATTTAGTTTTCAATATCGTTCCCACATTTGCCGAATTTATTTTAGTTGCGTTTATATTACTTGGGCGTTATGAAGTTAAATTTGCCTTGATTACTTTTTTAACTGTGTTTGTTTATATAGTTTTTACGCTGCTAGTGACTGAATGGCGTATGCATTTTAGACATAAAATGAATTCATTAGATTCAGAGTCTAACGGGCAAGCTGTTGATAGTTTGATAAATTACGAAACGGTGAAATATTTTAGTAACGAAAATTTTGAAGTTAATCGCTACGATGCAACATTGTCCGACTGGGAAAATGCTGCAGTAAAAAGTCAAACATCAATGTCGATTCTGAATTTTGGACAAGGTGCCATTATAGCGGTTGGTCTGACTTTTATAATGATATATGCCGGTCTGGGAGTGGTTGAAGGTAAGATGAGTCTGGGTGATTTAGTTCTCATTAACACCATGATGCTTCAACTCTTTATTCCATTAGGATTTTTAGGAATTATCTACCGTATGTTAAAACATACTCTGGCTGATATGGATATGGTGTTTAAATTATTAGATGAAGATCTTGAAATTAAAGACAGCAAAAATGCTGTAAAATTAAAACATAAACAAGGTGAAATCAGTTTTGAGCATGTTGATTTTTCATATCAGTCTGAGCGACAGATATTGCATGATATTTCATTTAGAGTAAAACCCGGGCAAAAGCTTGCGATAGTTGGCCATTCCGGTTCGGGTAAATCGACATTAGCAAGATTACTATTTCGTTTTTATGATGTGACTAATGGACGTATTCTTTATGATGATCAGGATATTTCACAAGTCACTCAAAGCAGTTTGCGTCAGGCTATTGGCATTGTACCTCAGGATACGGTGTTATTTAATGAGTCGATTTTGTATAACATTGAATATGCTAAACCGGGAGCTTCTAAAGAAGAGGTTGTTCATGCTGCGAAGTTAGCAAACATTCATGATTTTATATCGAAATTACCTGATGGCTATGACACTGCGGTAGGTGAACGTGGCTTAAAATTATCCGGTGGTGAAAAACAACGTCTTGCAATTGCCCGTGTTATATTAAAAGAGTCACCGATTCTTATTTTTGATGAAGCAACATCCTCATTAGATTCAAAGTCTGAAAAGGTTATTCTGGAAGCATTAAGTACGGTTGCTCAAACTCATACAACTTTAGTTATTGCTCATCGTTTATCTACAATTACGGACTCAGATGAAATTCTGGTTATGGATAGTGGCAGGATTGTTGAACAAGGCACACATCAGTCACTATTGGCAGATAACGGTGTTTATGCAGATATGTGGGCTTTACAGCTTCAGGAATCTGCAGAGAATGAGACTTAAACCCATTGATAGCATGTGTATATCTAATGATTTGAAATATAATTAATATTTTTTTTCGGTAAAAAAGACTATAATAGCGGTGTCAATCGAGTTAGAGGTTTTATATGAATCAATCAAAAGTTAATTTTACACCAGACATCAAAATGGAACTGGAACAAAGCAGTTGCTCGGGCAGTGAGCCATTTGCTTTACAGGTTCTTGATGACAGCATGGAGCCAGAATTTAAAAAAGATTGTATTATTATTGTTGATACGTCGGCGACAGTAAAACATGAATGCCATGTTATGGCGCTGGTTGAAAATGGTTATATCTTCCGTCAGTTATTAATTGAAGACGGTAAGTATTTTATTACACCGCTCAATGAAGCTTATGCGCATGAAAAACGTGAAGTTGAATTTGATGCTTTAGAAGGTGTTATTGTTCAACAAGCAAGCTCGAAAGGAAAACGAAGTGAGCGTAAGCGGTATGATTAAGTTTGAGGTTTAACGCAAAGGACGCGAAGGCGCAGAGGGCGCAAAGTTTTAAGGGTATCACTAAAATTATTCAGCGGTAGGTCAGGCTTCAGTTTGACGCAATAGTAGTTGTTCCAACCAATAAATTATTTACTCTATTTTTTAAATATATTGTTATTTAAGTTAATTTGGCATCAGTCTAAAGCCCAATTTACAATTAGTATAAATATTTTCTTTCTTTGCGTTCTCCGCGTCTTTGCGCTCTTTGCGTTAATTCACCTAATCTATTCTTTAGGTGCCATTTGATCTTCACGAATATTTGCTGTGAAATAATCTATCGCTGTATCTTCATCAACTTCATTTTCACTTTTATCAAATAAAGGTTGTTCATAATCACTCCAGCCACGTAAGCCGGTTTTAAGAGATACAACATTTTGGTATCCGAGTTTTTGCATAACCTCACAAACAAATATACTTCGATTACCTGAACGGCAAACAACAACGACTTCTTTGTCACGTGCTTCAACTAACTGGGGAACGGTTTCTTCATATTCCCATTCACATGCGGTTTCAAGTACGCCGCGTGGCACATTGAGTGAATTTTTAATATGCATTGCATCAAATTCATAAGGTTCGCGTATATCCAATAAGAGAATAGAAGGGTTTACTTCGAAGCGTTCTTCTAAATCCCATGGAAATATTTCAGTGACATTTTTTGCACTTTCTGCAACAAGATCGTTAAAATTTTTCATAGTCTTAATTTGTTTTATTAAATCCACGTTCAACTGCCATAACAGCAGCCTCAACACGTGAGTGAACATCAAGTTTTCTTAAAATTGCTTTCACATGCAATTTAACAGTGCCATCTGAAATCCCAAGATTTCTGGCAATCGCTTTATTGCTTTGACCTTCAGCTAATAAACCAAGAATTTCTGTTTCTCTGGGGGTTAGTGCAGAAAAGGGACTGTCATCCTGTTCTACTGAGTCAGCACTTTTTCCCTGTACAGCTCTGGCAAGTATGGGAGCAAGATCAGGTGCAACAACAGTTTTCCCTGCAACTATTTCACGCAAAGCTAAAACAAGTTCATCGGGTTCCATGTCTTTTAGCAAGTAACCCTGAGCACCAGAACGTAGTGATCTTAATAAATCATTCTCTTCTGTACTGGTGGTTAGCATAACGATAGGTAGTGATTCATTTTTGTCACGCAACATCGTTAACACTTCTAAGCCATTAATTCCAGGCATCCTCATATCTAATAATATGATATCGGGTGCTAATTCATCAACCAGACGCTGAGCTTCATGTCCACTACCAACTGATGCAACCACTTCGATACCGCGACTGGTTAAAAGTCCCTCTAATCCAACTCGAAACAGGGTATGATCATCGATTAATAAGGTACGTAAATTATTCATGGCAGTAAATTCGGTGTAGGTGGAGAGACAAGTACGGGTTTTTTATTCGTTTTTTGAGGTGGAAGTTCGGAGTGACCAAAATGAAGTAAAATTCGGGTTCCTTCATTGGGTTCACTTTCTATCTTCACTGTGCCACCAATTCTTTTAGCGCGTTCATGCATTATACTAAGGCCTAAGTGATCACCTAAGGTAACATCTGCATCTGGTACATCTGTAATACCCACACCATCATCTTCGATTAATATTCGACAGTCGCCCTGAGTATCGCTACGTAAGATAACGCGTACCGTATGAGCCTGACTATGTTTCCGTATATTATTTAAAGATTCCTGAATAATACGAAGTGCCTGTACTTCTATGCTTGCAGGAAGGCTTAAAACATTCCATTCTTTTTGTAAAAATATTGAAATGTCTGTTTGATACTGGAATCGTTCAATGAGATGTTCGACGGCTGGAATTAAACCACGCTTATCAATGGGGGCACGGAAATGAGTTATTAACTCACGTAATTCAGAATAGGCTTCGTCAATATTATTTTCGATTTTTTCCAGTTCATGCCAGACATCCGGTTCCTGCCCCCCACGTAATGTTTCATCTAATACGCGAACCTGAAAACGCAGGCTGGCTAATGTTTGAGCAAGGGAATCATGTAATTCATGTGCGAGCCGGTTACGTTCCTCCATTAAGGATAATCGATTTGCCTCATCTTCAGATCGCGCTTTATCAATTGCCATACCAAGATGGCGTCCGATACTGGTTAACAAATCTTCTATTTCTTCCTGATTGTGAAATTCACGATTGCTTACAAAGAGATTATAAACACCTAATGTTTTGCCACGATACTGTAATGGAACGGCAATCATTCCAGTGTCATTTTCATTTTTTTCAAAAAAATTACGGCCGATAATTTTATCGCATTGATGAACGCTGTCCTGAAAATGAACTTTACCGTCTTTGTATGCGATGCCGCACAAACATTCATCAGAAGGAATCAACTGTTCTTTTTCCATTAAGTCATCATCTAAACCGACACTGGCTACTAAGCGCATTTGATTATCATCTGTTAAAAGTCTGACCACAGCCGCTCGCGCATGAACAACATCTTTTAAGGTAAAAAGAAATCTGGACAATAAATCCTCAAGATCACGAGAGTTATTAATGCTCGCAGCGACATCATAAATAATTTCAAGTGAATGTGTTTTGCGTTCGATATGTTTAGTCTGTTTTCTAACCTGGCTTTGCATATCCAACGTTAATGTTTCCAGTCGGTCACTTAAAACATTAATACCTCTGAATAAATTGGTAAATTCGCTCTGAGCTTCAATTGAGATTCGTGCAGAATAATTATCATCAAGCATTTCTTCTGACCACAAACGAAGATTATTAAGTGGAGAAAAAAAATTGTAACGAATTTGTTTTAGTAAAATCGCCAATAAAATAATTGAGGTAACAAATAGAAAAGCAATAATATAAATAAAAATATTGTTCTGAGTTGTAACTGATAACATGCCGGCTATCGACAGTAAGACTATCACAACAGCAAGACTAAATACGGTTGTACATAATGGTCCTTTCCAAAATGGAATTTGACCCGTTTCTACGACCGTATTAACTGTGTTTTCGTGCTGTTCAGATAAAGTTGTCACGTGATTAGTAATGGTGCTCGGTTCCGGATTCATCAGTTTTATAATTTGGATCATTAGGGTTTTTGAAAATCATTTGCATTTCTTCATGATCATCTAATTTTACATAATCAAGCTCAGTATTTTTAAGGAGTTCGTAACAACTTGCTGAAACTATGATTTTTACACCTTCGCTTTCAAAGAAAACATCGTCGTCCATATCTCGATCGGCAAAACCCATGGCATATTCTAATGTGCCATCTTCTTTTTGCTGGGCTGCAAGGCGTAATCCAAGACCTTCTGCTTCACTTTGTTTTGCTGATTCTTTAATTTGTTCTGCTGCGGCTTTTGATACTGTAATCATGATAACTCCAAAGATATTTAAACTTAATAACCAACTAAATTAGTCAATTATATCAAATTAAGATTTAACCTGTCGAATAAATTCTACAAAATCAGATACCCAATGATAACGGCTTGTGTCACGCAAATGGGCATAATTTGCCAATAAATTCTTATATATTAAACCATCGTGCTGGCCTGTAATGCCACAGCCTCGTTTCATTTCGTAAGCAAATTTTATATCAGAATGTGATTCGAGATCAGCAAGGTCGTCAAAACCAGAATAATGAAATTCATGAGCAAAAATATCAGACTGATTATTTGCTTTTTCCCACAAAGCATCATTAGTCTGTAGCAGTGAAACGTAGCCACGCCCCAGTGGTTTGTCGTTCATGGTAATGTCTGCAGGAATCGCGCCGACCATTTGAGACTCTTTATTATTCCACTTGATGCTTTTAGATAAGTACATCAAACCACCACATTCAGCATAAACAGGAAGGCCGGATTCAATTGCGTCTTTAATTTGCTGGCGCAAGCTGCTGTTTGCTTCTAACTCTTGCATCCAGCTTTCAGGGAATCCTCCACCAATAAAAAGGGCATCAACCTCAGGTAAATTTGCATCGTTGATAGTATCAAACTCAACAAGCTCGGCACCTTCAGCTCGAAAAGCATTTAAATCACCCGGGTAATAAAATCCAAATGCAGCATCACGGGCAATACCGACTTTTAATGTTAGCGGTTTTTCATGTGATGATATTTGGTATGTCGATTTTGGAAGCGTGTCAGCAGTCGATGCGATTTGTAGAAGAAGGTCTAGATCAACGTGTTTTTCAATAACCGTAGCAATGGTAGAAATGACTCTATTCGTATCATTTGCTTCATTACTTGGAATAAGTCCCAGATGTCTTTCTGTAATATTCAGGTCTTTTAATCGGGGTACAGCACCGACAACGGTAATATTTGTGTATTGTTTAATAACATCACGTAATTTTTTTTCATGTCGAGGACCTCCTACTTTATTAAGAATAACGCCGGCAATGTCTATATTTTCATCAAAAGCCTGATAACCCAGAAGTAGGGGAGCAATTCCCCTTGTCATACCTTGAGTATCAATGATCAGAACAACGGGGGACTTAGTTAACTCGGCAACGGCAGCATTACTGTTGCTACCATCGAGAGCGACACCATCAAAAAGACCTTTGTTACCTTCGATAAGGGAAATATCAGCACTTCTTGAGTGTAACTCTAGCGTTGCTAAAATTTCGTCATTCGACATGGTTTGGAAATCTAAGTTATGACAGTCATTATCTGATGCACGTGATAACCACATTGGGTCGATATAATCAGGCCCTTTTTTATAAGGAGCAACGGTTAGGCCACGTGCATGTAAAGCAGCACACAAGCCGAGTGTTAGAGTTGTTTTGCCTGATGATTTATGTGCGGCAGAGATAAGGAGTCGCTTCATTTTAGACTTCCCTAAACGCTAAAAGAGGACAGATCAATCAACGATCAGCCCTCTTTAAAGAGAGATTAAGTTTGTTATTTACTTACTGTGATGAGGATCGACAGCTTCGTCAGATAAAGACTCTGGTAAGAAACGCAATACTTTAACAGCAAAGGCAACCATAAAGAGTGATACTGCAATACCACCGAGTCCTAAAAGTGCTTCTGCAAGAGTAGGATTATAAGAATTAACCATACCATCAAAGAAAGAACTAGATACTTCTTTGCCAGGGAACATCTCTAAAGGATATGCCTGACCACCAATAATAATGACATACATTTGTGCTAAGCCACCCAGTACAATAAATAGTGATGCTACTGAGATTGCTGAGCGAGAGTTGCCTGTAGCAGGATGATAAATAATTGCTAATGGAATTAAACTTCCTAAAATGATTTGGCCATACCAGAACAACTGCGTATAAATACCACCGTCTCTAAGAATGAACGCTTCTACACCGTGATGTTCTGTCGCATATAAATTTGTTAAGTGCTGTACAATAACAAAATAAAGTACACCCGCAACAAAGACACCTAAAAGATTTTTTAAACGTTTAAATGTTGCATCACCAAGAGGACGATTAGTCCATTTGTAAGAAGCGATAACGATAAGCAAGAAAATTGCTAAGCCAAATGAGAATGACATAACAACAAACATTGGCGCCATAATTGCTGCATCATATGCCTGACGAGCAACAAGGAAACCAAAGATTGAGCCAGTACCCGTTGTTAACATTAAGCGCCAGATAAAAGCCGAGAAACCTGCAACCTTGCTGTACTTATTCATGTTGCGTTGTAACATCGTCCACATGTAAATACCAACGATAGCAAAGAAGCCATTATATAAGATCATGTTCCATGCAAAGATAGATTTAAAGTTATACATCGTCATCGCGACAATTAACTTGTCAGGACGACCTAAATCTAAAACCAAAACCATTAAACCACCAGCAAGCAAAGCCAGGGCCACAAGTGTTGAAAGTGGAGCAAGTGGTTTATAGGCTGTTTTGCCAAATACTGATGAGATTGAAGCGACGTTAAGTGCGCCAGAAGCTGCAACAATCAGGAAAACGGCAAATACGTGAGGTAAACCCCAAACGATTTGGTTGCTCATGCCAGTCACGTAATGGCCACCATGTTCCATATAAAAATGAGAGCCAATAGCTGCTAGTACGAAGCTGCCAAGAAGGGCAAGTAACATCCAATAATTTGTACTGTTACCATCAATTTGTTTAAAAGCTGGTTTTTTCATATGAAGATTTCTCTTTGCCTAGCTATATAAATATTTATTATTAAAAGTATTTGCTATTAAAGCAGCTTTAAACTTAAAGCCCTTGATAACGTACGCCGGTATTTAATCCAAGGTCAGCACGTATCTGTTCGCCACCATGTTTTTTCAATTCTTCTGAAATGGCACTGTTCGCATCTTTCATATCACCAAAAAGCAGTGCACCATGTTTTGCTTTACTACATGCCTCAACACAGGCGGGATCCTGATCTTTATCAACACGATGAGCACACATTGTGCAAGATTCAACTGTGCCGATACCACGAGGTGCAGTTGTCTTTTGTAATTCCAGCTTTTCGTGAATGAATGAGCGTGCTTTGTAAGGGCAAGCCATCATGCAATAACGACAACCAATACAGATATGTTTATCAACTAAAACAATACCATCTTCCCGTTTCATTGATGCGCCAGTCGGGCAAACATCTACACAAGGCGCGGTTTCACAGTGCTGACAAAATAAAGGTAATGACTGAACATGACCTGTTTGTTTATCAGTAATGGTAACTTTACGAATCCATTGTGCTTGCTGTTCTTTGCTTGAGAGAGTTTCACTTGATGGGCTTCCATCAACAGCACCCCAGGCATTTTCTGTTTTACATGCTGTAACACAGTCAGTACAACCTTTATTACACTTGTTCGTGTCGACTAAGATTCCCCAACGAGTAGCATTTGTCACTTTATCTGCATCTGCTTTAGCGTGTGCAACCTGATTTAATACTATTCCAGGCGCGATAGTTAAACCGGCAACGGCTACAGATTGAGTAAGAAATTTACGACGATATGTATTTGCGTGGTTTTTATCCACTTTATTTTCTGAAATAGACATTTATTTGCCTCCTTCAGTTAGTATGTTTTTATGTGGATTTGTTTTGTTTGACGAACGAAGTTTCTTTGCGCCATTTTCAGGTAAATCTGAATGGCAGTCAAAACAGTCTACATTAACAGCAGCATAGTTATGGCAACTGCTACAGAAATGTTCATCTTCACCAAAACGAGCGTATTCACCTTTATCATTTGGTGTTACATGACAAGCTATACATTCAGCAAGGCTATGCTCTTTAGTGCGCACACCTTCACGCAATGTTAAATCACGTTTATGCTTTAAAAACTCCATGTGGTCTTTACGCATGACGGGTACGGGCTCAACACACTCGGTCTTTTCTGATGCTTTAGCTTTAGCCTTTGGCGGAACAGGGCCTAAGTCACCAGCGTTAGACATTACAGGTAGGGCAGTTAACCCTACCAAAATGACGAGATGTTTTGCAAACTGCCTAAATGACATCATTTACAGCTATCCTCAGTTATTCTTATACTAATATTTACTAAATTAAGCGTCGCCCATTGCCATGTCGATGTAACCCGTTGGGCAAACATCAGCACAGATGTGACAACCAATACATTTATCATAGTCAGTTGCAACATAACGACCCATAGTCGCTTCAGCTTTAGGTACACGATAAACCGCATCTTGGGGACAGTAGATAACACAGTTATCACACTCAAAACACATACCACAGCTCATGCAACGATCTGCTTCTTCTATCGCTTCTTCTTCAGAAAGACCTTTCATACGTTCCTGGAAGTGGCCTAATACCTCTTCAGAGTCAGGAACGTCTTCAGAACGAATATGTCGTGCTGTATATTCAAAATGTCCTAAGAATAAGTCATCAGCAGTAATAATCTCATGTGCTGAACGATCTTCGTAGTTATGTACCGAGAAGTTTTCTGTGTCAGTCGCTTCAACAGTGCCATGACCATATTCTGTAGGAGATAAGCCTGCTTCGTTTAACTTGTTTAATAAGTTGAAGAAATGCTTATCAACCTTTGGACGCTTACCCATATCTTCATTTGCGAAGAAATGTTCAATACTTTCAGCAGCAATAGATGCCTGACCAATTGCTGTTGTTAAAAGATGAGGGCGCACAATATCACCACAAACGAAGTGGCCTGGTTTGTTTGGAACTTGATAGTTTTGATCCGCATCAATCAAACCACGATCATTACCCATGTCTTCGTAACCATCAAATTTACCACCCTGACCAATTGCTGATACTAATAGGTCAAGTTTGATTTCATATTCAGAACCTTCAACAGGTGTTTTGCCGTCGTCTTCAAGCTTACAAACTTTAAGAGCCGTAGCACGACCACTGGCATCAGTAATAACTTCAATAGGGCTTACACACCCCACAATTGAAACACCTTCACGTTCAGCATCGTCAATTTCATGTTGTGCTGCAGGCATGTTTTCAATTGAAGAACGAGATAGCAACATAACTTCTGCGCCTTGACGAACAGCTGAAGAAGCAACGTCATGTGCAGTTTGACCTAATACGATATTTTCAGGACGGTCATTTTCGTTCATTTCAGTAATGTGACCTAAACGACGTGCAACGGATGCCACATCGATTGAAGTATCACCACCACCGATGACAACAACTTTTTCAGTTACAAGTTGTAAGCGGCCGTCGTTAAATGCTTCAAGGAAATCAACACCTGTTAATACGTTTGCAGCTTCATCTGCACCAGGAATTGGAAGTTGGCGACCTGCTTGAGCACCAATTGCCCAAACAATCGCATCAAAATCTTTATCAAGTTGATCAACAGTAACGTCTTTACCAACCCAGGTGTTCATTTTAACGTCAACACCCATTTCGATAATACGATCGATTTCGCCATCTAAAACGTCACGAGGAGTACGGTAGCCAGGGATACCATATTTCATCATGCCGCCCAATGTTTTGTGATTATCAAACAAAGTTACAGCGTGACCTTTAAGACGTAATTGATATGCAGCAGCTAAACCTGCTGGACCACCACCAATTATTGCAACTTTTTTGCCTGTGTCTTTACCAGCAGTGAACTTTAACTTCATCTCTAAAGCTGAGTCACCGATGAATTGCTCAACTGCGTTGATACCAACGAAGTCTTCAACCTGGTTACGGTTACACCCGTCCTGGCAAGGCGCAGGACACACACGACCCATAACTGAAGGAAATGGATTCGCAGCTGTAGAACGACGGAATGCATACTCTTGCATAGTCGTGTCAGCAGAAGGTTTTTCAATACCGCGTACGATATCTAACCAGCCACGAATATCTTCACCAGAAGGACAGCTGCCCTGGCAAGGTGGAGTACGGTTCACATAAGTTGGACACTTGTGTGAAGTATCTTCTTTAAAGATTTGCTTCGCCCAGTCGCCTGTTCTTAATGCTTCGCCGTCTTCAAATTTACGGAAGGTTAGTTTTTTGTCTTGCATGTCATCACGGGATGTAGCCATGTTTGTTCTCCTGATGAATCCGGTTAGGGATTAAAATTTATTCTGATTCGTTATTATCTTCGCTAGTATCATCTTCAGAGTCAGTGAGAATAATTGCCTCACTAACTAATTGATGAACACTAACAATGTCGGTCATACCAAAACCGTAGTATGGTAATACCTTGGTAAATTGGCTCTTACAAATTGCGCAGATCGCAGCGATGTTTGTTACGCCACTGTTTTCTACTACAGATTTATAAGCTTCCATTCGTGGTTGTGCGCCTTTAACACGCACCTCCATTAGATCATCTGTTAACAGACCACCACCACCGCCACAACAGAATGTTGCTTCACCGATGGTATCAACCGGCATGTCAACGTAGTTGTTACATACAGCTTTAATCACTGCACGTGGAATATCCATTTGACCACCGGGTTTATCACCCATGCGTGAAGCACGTGCCACGTTACAAGAATCGTGGAAGGTTAGGGTCATGTGATCGTTTTCAGATTTATCAAATTTGAGTTTGTCATTTTCGATTAAGTTATGTGTATATTCACATATGTGTTGTGGAATAGGGTAGCTCTGATCCAGGAAATCCCAGGGACCCGCTAACGTATTTAAGAAGCTGTATGCAACGCGCCAGGCATGTCCACACTCACCAAAGACAATACGTTTAACACCTAAATCAAGTGCCGCTTTACGAATACGTAAAGAAAGTGTACGCATATTTTCATATGAACCAATGAACATACCAAAGTTACCGGCTTCTGAAGCATGTGAACTCATGGTCCAGCTTGCACCTGCTTCATGGAATACTTTTGCGTAACCAATTAAACCATCAACATGGGGTTCTGCAAAGAAATCTGCAGAAGGGGTCACTAATAATATATCAGCACCTTTTTGGTCTAACGGAAACTTAACCGCAACACCAGTATCTTCTTCAACTTCTTCTTCAAGGCCTTCTAAAGTATCGAGTAATGCAGGTTGAGGCAAACCTAAGTTATTACCGATAGTTTTAGCTTTCTCAATAATTTGGTTACAATATTTTTGACCAACACCAACAGACGCCATGATTTCACGGGCAGCCATTGAAATTTCAGCTGTATCAATACCATAAGGGCAGTAGACAGAACAACGACGACATTGTGAGCACTGGTGAAAGTAAGAATACCAGTCATCTAAAACGTCTTTATTTAAATCAGCCGCACCAACAAATCCCGGGATACCTAATGCACCGAAGAATTTACCTGCAAATGTACTGTAGCGACGATAAACTTTACGTAAAAGATCTTGCCGAGCAACAGGCATGTTTTTAGGATCTTTTGTACCTAAATAGTAGTGACATTTATCTGTACAGGCACCACATTTAACACAACTGTCTAAAAATACTTGAAAACCACGATATTTACCGCGTAAGTCATCCATTTTTGTTATGACTTTTTCTTCCCAGTTATCAACCAGCTCGCCAGGGTAACCCAATGGTTCCTGAAATTTTGCTTTAGCGATAAACGGTGCGCTGTGCGCCATTGTTCCTTCTTTTAACTTAGGAACAACGGAATATTCTTGTAATTCTGGTACGTCGAAATCTGCCACTTTAATTATCCTCAAAGAACCTTACGGTTTTTATTCCCCAGGTTTACGATCTGCTTCTAACTCTGCCGCCCATGGCGCCAGATGACGTTTAGTTCGTGCATTATCAACCTGATTACGAGTAGGACTGAAGAACAAACCTGGAGCATGTAACAGCTTACTAATCGGGAAGATTACCATTAAGGTGATAACAAGACCTAAATGAACGAGTAATAACAAATCAGTTGGAAGAGGGTGTATGTTAAAAGCTAACAACCCAAGCATAAATTCTTTTAGCAATACGATATCTGTGTGTTCAACAAATGACATCAACATACCTGTACCTGCAATCCCCATTATAAGTAATAACATTAAATAATCTGAAGGGCTTGATATGTAACGGACACGGTCAACAACGATACGACGTACAAATAAACCAGTTAGGCCAAGTAACATGGCATAGCCAGCATACATGCCAAATGATTGAACAATTTCATGACCAATAAGAGGCATAAAGATTGAGTCTGGTGAAATGACATAACGCAGATGACGGAAAAGTGCGAGTAATAATGAGAAATGGAACATCCAGCCAAAAATCCAAATCCATTTGTTAGACTTGAATAAACTATTAAATAAAACAATTTCACTGGCCATGCGCACGACAACCCCACCCTGAGTAACAGGTGCAGGCATTGTAGGTATTTTTAGAGGCGCAGGCGTTTTTGCGTATTGCACGATCTTACGAACAACACCGATAACGAGTATGGCGGTGGCTGCATAGAATGCGAGTGCATAGACTACGGATGCCGACATCTAACCGTTCCTTTTATAAATAAAAAACAAAAAAATAATGTATCTAATACATATTGTAAGAAGAGGGGTCAAAACCCCTCTTAATACAAACTAACCAGTGTGCGTGATTATACGCAACCAGTTGGCTTTGGAAGACCAGCATACTTACATGCTTGCTTACCAGGACCGTATGGGAACAATTCGTACAAGTACTTGCTGTTACCTTTGTCCTTACCTAATTTTTTGCCAATCGCTTTAGTTAATACACGTACTGCTGGAGCGATTTGGTACTCTTCGTAGTACTCACGTAAGAAGTTAATAACTTCCCAATGGTTTTCATCTAATGTAGTGTCATCGATTGCAGCCATAACGCCAGCAACTTCAGGAACCCATGTAGTTAAATCTTCTAAGTAACCTTCTTCATCAACTTCAAATGCTTTACCGTTTACATCGATAGATGCCATGATAATTCTCCTAGTTTATAAATATTAAAGCCAAGCACTAACTGAGTCGTTCGACACAGATAACTCAACAAAACCTTTGTAATCGACAACTTTAACACCGTCGATTAAACGATCTTCGCTTAAGCCGCGAGCCTTGATATCAGGGCCGAGAACATAAAAGCTTAAATCTTTAGCGTTTTCGATAACGCTAGACTTGTTACCACCGCTCATTGCGCTATAGACGCCATCTTCAATCAAAAGAACAGAACCGCCTTTTGCAGCAAGACGAACGCAAGCTTCTAATGTATCGCGTTCATAAGTGGATTTATTTACTGTATGTAATATAGACATTTCAATTCTTCTCCATCTTAGCCTAGAAACTTAGCGTGATATCTTGCTGTTCGAAAATCTCAGCAAGTTCAGCAGAAGTTACAACACGGATTGAATCTTTTTCAGCCCAATCTTCATCTTCGTCTTCCCAGACTAAATGTTGAAGGTCATCAAGAGTTAATCCACGAGCTTCCAGTGATTCTTTTTCGATGTAAATTTTATTTACATCGTAATCACCTAGAGCAGCGTAAGTAGGAGAGAAGTTTTTAATACCAACTTCAGTCGTATCTTGACCCTTCATTAACTGGTAAACACCATCATCAACGAAAGCCAGAGAGACTTCTTGATCGAAAGCAGCGCCAATCAGTACTACTTCAAGGGATTCCCAAGCGTAGATAGTACCGTAGGGTGCCTTGCGATTGATGTACATAAATTTCTTTGCATCAGACATAGTTTATAACACCCTTAAATTAATCGCCGAAAACAACAAGACGGTCGGATTCAATACCAGCTTCAATTAACTGACCTAAGCCAGAAATACGGAAGCCATCCATGATATTCATGCCATCTTTCTTGTTGCGTGTCATTTCGCCTTCATCAACGATACCGCGACGTTGTGCAGCCGCAACACAGACAACTAAGTCGATGTCGTGTGCCGCGGCTAACTCTGACCACGTCTTTTGGATATTCATATCATCCTGTGGTGGCGTCGCGAACTTAGTGCCGTTATTAACACCATCGTGGTAAAAGAACACACGAAAGATGTCATGACCGGCTTCAACAGCAGCTTTAACGTAGTTAATGGCTGTTACAGAAGACTCATGGTTATAAGGCCCTTCACTTACTTGAATACTAATTTTCATCGTCAGATCCTTTTCTTAGAAACGGATATGAGTTGAAGCATTCAAGCTGTTACGAGCACCGCGCCAGTTATCAATGTGATACTTAGTGAACGGTAAACCAGTAACTTCGAAGAAACGCGGCCAACCGATACGGTCGATCCAATCATTAATACGTTCCCAATCCTTAGCGCCTTCTTTGTATTCTTTAAGAATGCGTTTAACGATAGCCGTCGCTTCAGGCCAACGTGGCGGGTTATTTGGTACGCCAGCAGCAACCAATTTTTGGAACGAAGGTTTGCTACGTGCATTTGAGTGATTACCACCAACCCATACAGCTAACTTAGAGTTTTCCGGGTCATTGATTTGCATTGGAGGACAAGGCGGGAAACATGCACCACAACAGATACATTTCTTCTCATCAACTTCCAATGAAGGACGACCATTAACCATTGCAGGACGAATCGCAGCAACTGGACAACGAGCAACAACTGTTGGACGTTCACAAACGTTAGCAACCAAATCATGATTGATTCTTGGTGGCTTAGTGTGCTGAACATTGATCGCGATATCACCTTGACCACCACAGTTGATCTGACAACATGATGTCGTGATGTGTACGCGGTTAGGCATGTTACATTCTTTGAATTCGTCAATTAACTCATCCATCATTGCTTTAACAACACCTGATGCATCAGTACCCGGGATATCGCAATGTAACCAACCTTGTGTGTGTGACATCATAGCAACAGAGTTTGCAGTACCACCAACGATGAAACCTGCGTCTGTTAATGCTTTGATTAAAGGCTCAACCTGAGCTTCTTTAGTCACCATGTATTCAATGTTTGAACGTAACGTAAAACGAACATAACCGTCAGCGAATTTATCACCAATGTCCATTAATGTACGTAAAGAGTAAACATCAAGGATACGTTGAGTACCGCACTTTACAGTCCAGATTTCGTCGCCACTGTGTGCAACGTGTAATAAAACACCTGGTTTTGGATGTTCGTGGTATTTCCACTGACCGAAATTTTTACGCATTGTTGGATGCATGTATTGGAAGCCGTCTGGGCAACCAGATTCTATCGGTGAACGCATGTCTTCAAGAGCCATGTTAATCTCCTAGTTCTTTAAATCAAATTCGTTTTAAAAGTAAATGTGTTTGAATTACGCAGTTGCTTCTTCAGCTTTGCGTTCAAACCATTTTTCAGCTTCTTCATCCCAACCGTCCATACGAACGTAAGAACATTGACGAGGAGAACCAATCATGTGTGGGTTCACATCGATGTCGATGCCTTCGAGGAAGTTAACTAAGCCGATACGCTCAATCATTTCACCAGTTCGTTCGTGCTCTAATGCATTTTCAGCAAAGAAGTCGATAACATCACCAGCCATTTCAACGATTTCTTCGTAATCTTCAGCAGTATCAAGTTTCTTGAATGGAACAATAACTGTACCCATTAAGTCACCAATTTTCAGTGTACGTTTACCACCGATTAAGATAGTTACACCTTTATCGTCACCAGGAGATAGCGCTTTAGTCATAACATTTAAGCAATGCATGCAACGTACACAGTTGCTGTTATCTACTGTTAACTCATCATTATCTGCTAAAGTCATACAGTTTGTTGGGCAACGAGTGATAACATTGTCGATGATGTATTGACGGCCTTTAGCTTCGATGAAGTTTTTAACTTCAGCCTGGTCAATTTTCATATCATCGCGCCATGTACCGATTACAGCGAAATCCGCACGCTCAATAGCATTTTGGCAATCATTTGGACAACCAGAAACTTTAAACTTGAATTTGTAAGGAAGAGCTGGACGGTGAACGTCATCAGTAAATTCGTTTACTAGGTGACGATGTAAAGCATGTTCGTTAGTACAAGATTGTTCACAACGAGCTGCACCAACACAAGACATAGCAGTACGTACACAAGGACCTGCACCACCTAAATCCCAACCGTAGTCGTTGATTTCATCAAAGAAGTGCTGGATGTTATCAGTGTCAGTACCGATAAACATGATGTTACCCGTTTGACCATGGAAAGTGATAAGGCCTGAACCGTACTTTTCCCAGCTATCTGCTAGTTGGTTCATCATACCAGTCGTGTAGTAGTTACCTGGAGTAGGTTGTACACGTAATGTGTGGAATTCTTTTGACTCTGGGAAGGCGCCGCCAACTTCAGAAAAACGTGGAATGATACCACCGCCGTAACCGAATACAGATACGGTACCGCCTTTCCAATAACCTTTACGAGTTTCGTAAGAGTGTTCTAATTGACCCAGTAAGTCACCAACTGTTTTGTTGATGCGTGCATCTGGATGATCGTCACGAAGACGTTTAAAACCTGAGATAAATGAAGGCCATGGACCTTTTTCTAATTCATCAAGCATTGGTGTGTCATGGATTGTTGCTTTTGACATTGCGTTCTCCTAAATCGGTTACCCGTTAGCGCGTTACAAAATTTAAATAAAAGTTATTAGTATAGCTCTTATATAAACAAGAACTACTTACTTCTTGTGTCGTTATAACTCTGAAACCACTATATATGGGGTTTTCAAAATCACAACAAAAGACCTTTGTTCAGTTGCGACGCAGTCTATGTGCCTCGTGCCGTAACGAGAATCACACTGATGGGGGGTTAAGTTACACTCCCTTATCCCATTGTGGGTATAAGTAACCTAGCCAAATTCCCATCACAAACTGCGTACTTGGTGCTCCTTTACCTAGTGACAAACTATTAACCCTTATTAAACAAAGAGTTAATTGCTACTGCATGCTAGGTATTAGTATTACATTTCGTCTATGCTTAAATGCAAACCTAAACTAGAGAATGTTTATCAGATCCTGGATAGACAATCTTTAATGGCTTTGTAGTTTATACATACAACGAGCTATAACCTAGTAAATTACTCAAGAATACCGTATAGTTCGTGGGCGTATTTTACTGTTGCATGGAAAGATTGCAATACTTTGTTGGGCATAAATTAAGTTTATCTAATAGTCATGGAATATATTCACTCACCATTTTCATTGTCAACTGATGCAGAATCTGCTTATCAGCAGTGGCGAGCATGGAAATTATCTGCTTATCCGAAAACAGCTAATGAATTATTAGTTTCTGTTAAGAACCCATTGGATCTGAGTGAAAAAGAAAAAACGGAGATAAAGAACAAATTTATTATTGCCAATATGGCAATTTATACTATTAATAATAGATCTGATTTTGCGAACAAAAAGATTGTTGAAAAATTAGGTCAGGATTTTGGTTTGAATCGATTAGATAATAATTTAGGTGCGGATAGCGATAGCATCACTTCATTACAAGTGATAGAAGGTGGTCGCAAGCAAGGTTATATACCCTATAGCAACTTAAAACTAAGCTGGCACACTGATGGGTATTACAATCTTCCTGAAGAACAAATTCGCGGGATTATTTTACATTGCGCGAATACTGCGGCTGAAGGTGGAGAAAATGCACTTTTAGATCATGAAATGATGTATATACACTTGAGAGATCAAGATCCCGCCTATATATCAGCGTTAATGAAAACGGATGTGCTCACGATTCCACCTAATATTGAAAATGGTGTAGAAATTCGTGGAGCACAGTCGGGTCCCGTTTTCTCAGTTGATGAACTTACGGGTGCATTACATATGCGCTATAGCGCACGCAAACGAAATATTATTTGGCATAATGATAAAATCACTACAAAAGCCGTTAATGCGATTGATGATTTTCTTGCCAGTGATTCACCCTGGATTTTGCGTCATCGGCTTGAGCCTGGACAAGGTTTAATTTGTAATAACGTATTACACAATCGTACTTCATTTAAAAATGATGAGGCGAAGGGCATCGAACGCTTAATTTATCGTGGACGTTATTATGATCGTTTAGCTAACACCTTTTTTGATGACACTATAAAAGCGATGTCTCAGTAATTTGTAACTTAAGGATTTTAAAAACATGTTGTATTTAAGTGAAGTATTAATGGAAGGTCACGCATTGGAAAGTTTTAAGGAACTTCAAAATGCTGTCTCAGAAAAAGGGAAGGCCGGTGAAATGTTTTTTCGTATAGATGTGAAGCCTCCGTTTTCTGATACGCCTGACAATTGGGAAGAACAATTAGAAGCGTCCTTCACTTCTATTTAAAACACCATCGCTATCTAAAACACTTATCGCAACTTAAAGCTTATATACCAGGACTATTATGTATTGGAACGAAGATAAAAAAAGAGAGAAATATCAAATCCCGGATGATGTTATTGATCTTTCTTTTGTTGTTAAATGTAAATGTTTACCACTAGAACATATGCAAGAACTTTATGAAAGTTTAAGTGAAGTATTACCCCAGTTGAAAGGTGATAAGTTTGCAGGTATTCACCCCATTAATGGCTCAGAGTCAGGGAATGGTTGGGAACGCTCATCCGATCCGAGTGCTCTAATATATTTGTCTCGACGACAAAAAATGTCTATCAGAATTTCTAAAGATTATTTGCGAGATGCCGAAAATTTAGCCGGCCAAACAATTAATGTTGCCGGTTATGATATCGAGTTGGGTAAAACATCAATTAAAAAGTTGAGTGATTTACCCACAACATTTTGTCGTTCTATTATGGTCGATAGCCGAATGGATGAAGATGATTTTTTACGGTGGGCCTATAATGAACTCAAGGCCTTAGATATTATTGTAAATAAAATGATGGCTGGTAAAGAACGTGTTGTACAACTCCCTAATGGTGGTGAGCGTATTACACGTAGCTTAATGGTTGCTGAGTTGAGACAAGTAGAATCTATTCGTCTACAACAACATGGACTAGGCGAGGGTAGGAAACTCGGTTGTGGAATATTTTTGCCACAAAAAGACATTAAAGCCGTTAATTCGGATGATTAAAGGCTTTAAATTGTTTGGATTTTCTGGTTAAATAAGCGCCCATTAATATAGCGCGAAGTTAAATAGGCGACGCAGCTGAAAAAATTGTAATATATTTTATATAAACTCTAGTTAGAGGACATGAAAATGGCTTTAGAAGTAAATGGACAAACTGTTGCAACAACTGATGATGGTTACCTTGAAGATGCAAATGATTGGAATTTAGATGTAGCACAAGCAATTGCTGATGCTGATGAGTTACCAATGACTGAAAGACATTGGGATGTGGTTAATTATTTACGCGATGAGCACGTTAACAGCAATGGTGCTGAGCCAAATGAGCGTACAATCCTGAAAGCAATGAGCAAAGTTTGGGGTGAAAAAGTGAGTTCTAAACTCATGTATGAAATGTTCCCGACAATGCCTTCAAAACAAGGCCGTAAGATTGCAGGTTTACCTAAAAGTACGCGTAAAGGCGGTTATTAAGTATATTTACAGCCTGAATTATAATAATTGTCAGATCTACACCCAAAGGGGTATAGTCTGAAAATAGTAAGGCTGTTAAATTTCGTTTTAAGGATAGGTTATCCAACTAAATTTTGGTTTTTCGATTAGAATCGAGAAGCAAACATACTGAGGATTTAAAAATGAGTGAAAAAGCTAAATTAATCGCAGAAATGCTCGAAATGCAAAAAATGTTTCAAGACTATGAAAGTAAGAATGGTGTTGATTCTGCAGAATACTTCGCAGCTGAAGAAGGTCATCCTTTATTCGGTTATGCTGATAAATATCAAGAGTTAGCAAACAAAGTTGACGCGATGGCTCATGCAGATAAAGGTTCAACTCGTTGGTTCCAATCTTAAGAACGAATTGAATAATAAAAAAGGCGCTTACTGTTATATATCAGGGGCGCCTTTTTTTATGCCTGGAATTTACAAAATCAAAGCCAAAAGATTTCAACGCAAAGGCGCAAAGAGCGTAAAGGAATGCAAAGTTTTTGTGTAGAATATTCCTAGACATCTGTCATTGCGAGCGTAGCGCGGCAATCTCATAGTGAACCACTTTTTTCTAGAGATTGCCGCAGTCATTTTATTCCTTCGCAATGACAGGGTTTCTATGCTTAAAGCTCTGACCACATCCGAAACAGGTTTACATACGATATATCAACCTGTTTAGTTTCAAAATCATCAGGCCGCTGTTTTAATAGTGATTCTCGTGCCTGATTAAGTTGGTATAACAATTCTCTTTTAGCGGGATCTCTAACCATGCTTTGTGACCATGTTACAGCAACTAAACGAGTACCATCAGTAACTTCAGCAACATGGTGTAAGCTTGAAGAAGGGTAGACAACAGCAGAGCCTGCGGCGAGTTTAATCTTTTGTTCGCCAAATGAAGTCGTTATAACAAGTTCACCGCCTTCATATTCGCCTGGCTCGTTTAAAAATACTGTGGTTGATACATCAGAACGATACTGTTGGCCTGCACCGCCCATAATGGGATCATCAACATGATTACCATAGGTCATGCCTTTGTTATATCGAGCGTAATAGGGGGCTGCGACACGAAGGGGAATTGCAGCGGCTTTAAATTCATCATGTTGAACTAAACTACCCATAACAAGATTGTTAAGTTGTTGCATCTGTTGATCGTCAGCTGCAAGTTCTTCATTATTTTTTACACGCTTTGCTGCCATGCCGGCAGACAATGTTCCGTCAATAAATTTGGCTTTATTTAAAGTTTGATTAATAAAGTCTAGTCGTTGTTTATCCAAAATATTGGGGATTGTAATGAGCATAAATGATTACCTATTGAGAACAGTGATGTATAATAATACCCTATAAATAAAGCTAAAACCTCATGGTTTGAAGGAATTAAAATGTTACTTAATGTTGCTGTAGATGGCGTGAATGTGGATATCAATGTACCAGACTCTATGTTGTCTGAAGCGCGTGATTTTTTTGAAAAAGTTGATGCAGATTTAGATAAAGGTTATCAAATGGGACGCTACTGGATCGAAAGCCCAAATGGGGAGCAACGTTGTCAAATTGCTGCCGATAAACTGGTAACAGCGATTGAAAATGAAAACAGAAACATGGCAACCATGATGTCAGCTTACATTCTAAGTAAGGCTCCACACATTGAAAGTGTCGTGGTTGATTCAAGTGACGAGATTCAGGAAATACACTTTATTTAAAGTTTGTCATTTGTCATCAGGCAAAAACTATCCAGGTTGTTGCGATATATTTTACACCTTCATTTAAAGTGACTGCGCGATGCTCATGTGTCCAGAAAGGAGGAAATAAAACCAGTTTTCCTTTTTCAGGTTTGATTTTTATATCCTGAAATAAAAATTCAGTCTCACCACCCGGGCCGGGGACATCATTGAGATACCATAAAGCCACTAACTGACGTTGGCTAAAGTCATGTGAACCGCCGTCAATATGCCAGTGATAATATTCACCGGGGTTATAACGTTGAATGCCATAGCCCAT
>Ga0316208_1000239_pt1 | contig 76317 bp, 74 predicted proteins | sample 3monopyrite_MG_FD_204944 | JGI IMG/M metagenome (GOLD analysis project Ga0316208, IMG submission 204944) | Microbial mat bacterial communities from mineral coupon in-situ incubated in ocean water Damariscotta River, Maine, United States -... | ecosystem: Environmental > Aquatic > Marine >... | reverse complement strand
CAGAAATATCTGCCAAGTCAGTCGGGTTCATGCGCATTTGATTCCACATCCGACGTTTAGAGAAGGCTGACAACAAACCTTCAGTAGACACGTCACGAAAAAAATCCACTGCTGTTGGTTGATTAAAGTTGTAGTAATCACCCTGTTTTTTTAATCGCGCAAACACCTTCATGGGATCATCATCGGTCCAGTCCGACACCTGAATCACATAGTCGCGTTCGGCAACATCTGTCCGTTCTTCCAAACCATCAATAATAATCGCGCCATACATACCGGTTTGTTCCTGAAACCCGGAATGCGAGTGATACCAATATGTACCTGCCTGCCCCACTTTAAAACGATAAACAAAGGTTTCACCTGGTGGAATGCCATTAAAGCTCACTCCAGGCACACCATCCATCTGATATGGCAGGATAATGCCATGCCAATGAATGGAAGTAGATTCTTTCAGTTTATTCGTTACCCGCATCGTTACCGTATCACCCTCACGCCAGCGCAGCGTTGGCGACGGCAGTGAACCATTGATGGTGGTCGCCATTCTCACTGCACCGGTAAAGTTGACCGGTGTTTCTTCAACCACGAGATCAAATTCAGTGCCGCTCAATATGGGCGCCGAGCCAGTAGTTGTACCGCTATCCGCCGCCTGCGCCTGCCTCATCATCGGTGACATACCCATTAGGACACCACCGGCTGCCAAACCCTGAACAAAACGACGGCGTGGTAAATCATGCGGGGCGATATTTTGACTCTGCGGTAATTTTGGGACGTTACTCTTCATCTAACTCACCTCATTTTGTATTAATAGTCATGCCAAACAACACAATGGTAGTTGCTTACCGCTGTCGTCAGAGTGACTAAAGTATTACAATTTTGTAATTTTTAAGTCATCATTTAGACATTATTCCGGGACTATGCTGGCACTTCTCAAAGCATGATCACTATTTCAAGAAATAGCATAGACAGCCAATGAAACTTTTAATTGTCGAAGATGAAGTAAAAACCGGCGAATATCTCAGGCAGGGACTAAATGAAGCCGGCTTTATCGTCGACCTAAGCCATAATGGGCTGGACGGCCATCACCTGGCAATGACGGAGCGCTATGACCTGCTCATCCTTGATGTCATGCTGCCCGACGTGGATGGTTGGCGGATTCTGAAATCACTGCGAGAGGCCGGTAAAAAGGTGCCCGTACTGTTTCTTACTGCCCGCGACAGCATCGACGACCGAGTTAAGGGGTTGGAGTTGGGGGCAGATGATTACCTTGTCAAACCCTTTGTCTTTGCCGAACTGCTGGCGCGTGTCCGTACCCTGTTACGGCGTGGCGCCGCCTCCGCTACAGAATTGAACCTGCACGTCGCCGATCTGGCGCTAGATCTGGCCCGCCATCGCGCCAGCCGTGACGGCCAGCTCATCCATCTGACCGCCAAGGAGTTCGCCCTGCTGGAACTACTGGTGCGCCGTCAGGGCGAAGTACTGCCCCGTTCCCTGATCGCCTCCCAGGTCTGGGACATGAATTTCGATAGTGACACCAATGTCATCGACGTTGCCATCCGCCGTCTGCGGGGCAAGATCGACGACAACTTCGATCTCAAACTTATCCAGACGGTACGTGGCATGGGTTATATGATCGACACGCCGGATGGCCGCTCATAGATGGCACAGACGACATCTCTAACACTACGCCTGACGTTATTGTTCAGCGCCGTCGCCACGGTGGTGTTCCTGGCCTTTGGCTGGATCATCGAGCGCTCTCTCAAAGAGCATTTTGCACTGGAAGACATCAAGGAACTCAAGGTAATCGCCCAAGCGGTGCAACGGTCGCTCTCCACGCTGCAATCCAGCCATGACCTGACGCGAGTCGAACAGCGCTTCGATGACATCCTGGTGGGACACCATGGCCCATTGCTACATATCAGCGACACATCAGGGAAACTGGTATATAGCAGTCCCGGACCGGATCTTTCCTTGATGCCGCTGCCCTCCCCCGATCAACTTTCGCAAAATGGCATACAGCTATGGAACGACAACCGACACAACTTCCGCGCACTCATTCAGCAGGTCCCCGGGCAAAACAACAGTTTTTACACCGTAATCATCGCCGTTCCCATCGACTATCATCTCCATTTTCTGGACAATTTTCGCCTCACTCTCTGGCTCATGATTATTGGCGGGATTGCCGTCATGGGACTGCTGGCTTGGATTGCAGTACGTCACGGACATCGGCCACTGCACCGCATAGTTGAGAAAATACGCCACATCAGCGCCAACGAATTAAACACCCGCCTCAGCCCCGAGGCCGTACCGGCAGAACTCACCGAACTAGCCGTGTCGTTCAATGACCTACTTCAGCGCATGGAAGAGGCTTTTATTCGGCTCTCCAATTTCTCCGCCGATATCGCCCACGAACTGCGGACCCCCGTTACCAACCTGATGACCCAGACCCAGGTTGTTATCTCTCAGGCACGTAACGCAGAGGAGTATCAGGAAATACTCTATTCAAACATGGAAGAGTACGAACGCATGGCGCAGATGATTGGCGATATGCTCTTTTTAGCCAAGGCCGACAACTACCCACACCCACCCAACACAGAAAATATCAATTTAAAAAGTGAAGTGCGCAACCTGTTCGATTATTACGAGGCCTGGGCGGAAGAGTGCCACGTTTCATTGACGCTCGAAGGCGAAGCATACGCTAAAGGTGACCGATTGATGTTACGGCGCGCACTTAGCAACCTGCTCTCCAATGCCATTCGTCACACACCGGTGGACAAAAGCGTAAATGTTCAACTCGGCCGCGCTGATAATAATGTATTTATTGTGGTGCAAAACCCAGGAATACCCATCCCTGCGGCACACCTCTCCAGAGTCTTCGATCGCTTTTATCGCATCGACCCATCACGTCAGCGTAGCAGTGAAGGTGCAGGATTAGGCTTGGCCATCGTCAAATCGATTGTCGAAACTCATGGCGGTGAAATTACGGTCAACTCTGATGAAAATTTCACCCGATTCAGGATCAGCCTGCCTATTCTAGGTAAACATGACACTGTTTGATCGGCGAATAAATCTACAACAGACTTATCCACCGTTCTATGGGACTCTTCGTTTATAGAACGGGAGCTGGCAAATGGTAAAAAAACCTCTCACCATCGGCAGTCTGGCAAAGTCCGCCAACGTTAATGTAGAGACAATTCGTTACTATCAGCGAATAGGCCTGGTTATTGAACCAACAAAGCCGCTTGAGGGCTTCCGAATTTACCCTGAAGAGACCATCAGTCAGATACGCTTTATTAAACGTGCCCAAAAGCTCGGTTTCAGCTTGCAGGATATCGCCCACCTACTGGCGCTGGGCGATGGTCATTGCGACAATGTGCGCGAGCAGACCGAGGCCAAATTATTGCAGATCGAAACACAGATCAAAGACCTCCAGGCCATGCGTAAGACACTGAAAAAGCTTATTACAGAATGCAGTTCAAATCGAGATAACAGAGGTTGCCCTATCGTGCAGACCCTTGCCCAAGACGACGCGGCGGCAAACGAAGCCGATAGGCGCCAACAATGAACGCCCTGGCGTTATACGTTGGTGCGGCACTGGCTGAGATCGGCGGCTGTTTCGCCTTTTGGGCCTGGTTGCGGCTTGGGAGGTCTGCACTCTGGATAATGCCGGGCATCCTTGCGCTCGCCGTGTTTGCCTATCTGTTAACCCGTGTTGATTCCGACTTTGCCGGGCGGGCCTATGCCGCTTATGGTGGCATCTACATTGCGTCATCTCTGTTGTGGCTGTGGGCGGTTGAGGGTGCGCGTCCTGACCACTGGGATCTTACCGGTGCGACAATCTGTCTCCTCGGCGCCGCCGTCATCCTTTGGGGACCACGAGCGGCATAAGCAGGGCTTGACTCCGTACTGAGGTACGACATCTATACTCCCATTAAACCCCAAATGGATGAGCATGCTGACGATGTCGAACCTGAATATCTCGACGAACAAAAGGCCGACGACAGCCCCTGCCGGTAACCCCGTGACGCCGTCAAAAACCACTTTGATTGCCAGTGTCATCGCCGGCATTACCGCATCAGCCTGCTGCCTAGGCCCGCTGGTATTGTTGACGCTGGGGATTAGCGGTAGCTGGATCAGCAATCTCTCCGCGCTGGAGCCGTACCGCCCAATCTTCATCGGTATCAGCTTGCTTTTTCTGGGCCTGGCCTTTGGCAAACTCTACCTCATACCAAAAAACTGTGTTTTTGATACACCCTGCGCCCAACGCACCAACCTGCGCAAGCAGCGCATTATGTTTTGGCTGGTCGCCGCCGTGGTAGCACTAATGGTTGCCTTTCCCTGGTATGGCTCACTCTTTCTTGAATAACGGAGATTTACATATGTTGCGTTCCTTTTTCCTATCGTCTGTAATTGTACTGTCACTATTTGGCCCAAGCTCAACAGCTCTGGCCGCTGAGCTGCAAACCGTCACCTTTCAGGTGGATAACATGACCTGTTCCATGTGTCCCTATACGGTCAAAAAGGCGCTGAAGAAAGTGGATGGCATCGAGAAGATCGAGGCCAGGTACGAAGGCCGCGGTGAAGGCTGGGCCAAGGTCACCTTCGACCCGGATAAAACCACGATTGAAACACTCATTAAAGCCAGCACTGAGGCGGGTTATCCTGCCAGGGCGCCATAATGAGCGATGCCGAGTCAGACACGTCTTTGCACATCGCCATCGTCGGCACCGGTTCGAGCGCCTTTGCCGCCGCCATCAAGGCAGTGGAAAACGGCGCACGGGTAACAATCATCGAAGCAGGTGAACTGATCGGCGGCACTTGCGTCAATATCGGCTGCGTGCCCTCCAAGATCATGATTCGCGGTGCCCATATCGCCCATTTACAAAGGCACCACGCGGTAGATGGCCTGTCATTGAGTCAGCCCACTATTGACCGCCGCGCCATGGTGGTCCAACAGCAGGCCTGGGTTGAGAAACTGCGCCATGCAAAATATGAAAACATTCTGGAGAACAACCCCAGCATCACCTTGCTGCGCGGCATGGCCCGCTTCGCCAGTACAGACACATTGATTGTGACCAAAAACGACGGCTCAGAAGAAACCCTCAAGGCTGATCGCATTCTGTTAGCTGTTGGGGCCAAGGCCGCCATAGCCAATGTTCCGGGAATAACGGAGGTACCTTACTGGACCTCAACAGAGGCGCTGGTTGCCGAAACAATACCAAAACATCTGCTTGTTCTGGGCGGCTCCGTCATTGCGCTGGAGTTGGCACAGGCCTTCCGCCATCTTGGCAGCGATGTGACCCTGATTGCCCGTAGCACTTTACTGTCCAGGGAAGACCCTGAGATCGGCGAGCAGCTAACGGCGATATTCGAGGACGAGGGTATTCGTGTACTAACCCACACCACAGCCGAGTCGATTCACTTTGATGCTGACGAATTCAGTCTAACCACCCAACACGGTGAAATCCGTGGCGATCAGCTGCTCATCGCCACCGGCCGCCAGCCCAATACCGTTGCCCTGGCCCTGGATAAAGCGGGTATTAAAACTGATCAGCGCGGCGGTATCGTTATCGACGATCACATGCGTACCAATGTGCAACATATCTACGCCGCCGGGGACTGTACCAATCAACCTCAGTTTGTTTACGTGGCTGCGGCCGCAGGCACCCGAGCAGCCAGAAATATGATGGGAGAAGATATTGCATTGGATCTCTCCGTAATGCCTGCCGTGGTCTTCACTCATCCCCAGGTCGCCACGGTCGGGCTGAGCGAAGCACAGGCACAACGGCAGGGAGTCGAAACCGAATCGCGGACATTGGAGCTGGAAAATGTACCTCGCGCTATCGCAAACTTCGACAGCCGTGGCTTTATCAAACTGGTGACAGCAAAAGAAAGTGGCCGCATTCTCGGTTGCCAAGTGCTGGCCGCCGAGGGCGGTGAAATCATCCAGAGTGCGGCACTGGCCATGCGCAATCAAATGACGGTGGCCGATCTCGCCGACCAGCTCTTTCCCTATCTCACCATGGTGGAAGGACTAAAGCTGACGGCACAGACCTTTAACAAAGATGTAAGCCAGCTCTCCTGCTGTGCAGGATAAGCTATACAGACACAGCCCGGCACTACCCTAAAACCAACTATTGCGTACCGCTCAAATATCGAGCCGCATTGCTAAACATATTCCAATGCGTTGCACTCCAGTATGTATACATGTCTGCAACACCGGCCGCACCATCGAGTATCACCTTTGAGCCTGACTCAGTACTAAATTCAACGATGGCCGGCAAGGCTGCATTGCACATTCTGCCGCTAAAGCTTGCCAGCATATCCCAGTCTGCCGGACTGGCAGCAACACTGGCATCGGTTTCAATCGCCAGTTCATCCATAGTGACAGCTTCATCTAATTCCAGCGCCAGAATCGACTCAACATCAATATCCGTAAACAACGCATGAATATTGTTAACGGTAGCATCGGCAATCAAGCGCATTGGTGAACAGCCGCTGGCCGGGGTAGTCTTCATACCATAGCGCCCCGCTGCCGCCAGGGCAGTTGCCAACGAAGTACCCGTGCCACCGAGTCCCATTACGTTAATTTTCAGATTCAGAGCAGCATCAAATGCATTCAGCATCACCTCATCGGAAAAAAAATCACTACCAAAAACCACCAGTTTCTGTTCCGCTAGATCACTGATAATTCCTGCGGGCGTTAACCATTCAATCGTCGCCAGTTGGTCGGCTGCAGAAACCTGCTGACGAAACATCACATCCATCAGTCCACGCCGCCCATCCAGCCAAGCAATTTTGCCATCAAGTAACAACGGCCGTTTTTGAGGCGTCAGGTCCGAGCTGATTTGTATTTCTTCACCGCTGGAGATGCGATAGGCATAGACATCATAATTATCATTACGAAAATCCTGCCAGGCAATGTAGTCACCCTCAACCACTGGATACACTTGCGCCTTGGCCCGCACCGCAACAGGAATTTCGCTATTGGTTGCAAAGCTATAGGCATAAATATCGGCATTACCATTGCGATAATCCTCCCAGACGACATATTCACCCGACACCTGTGGTCGCCACTGCAGACCCGGGCTATCACTGACCAGCAATGTATTACCGGTAACTAGGTTGTAGGCATAAAGATTGTCATCGCCACTGCCGTTGTCAATCCAGACCACGTATTTTTCCGACAGCACTGGCATATATTGACTACCACTGGCCACACTAATAGCACTCTGACTGGCCGTGGAAATACGATAGGCATAAATATCAGTAAAACCATTCTGATACGACTGCCAGATAATCACGTCGCCTTTAATTTGTGGCGCCCACTGCTCACCATCGCCAGGCTGATTTGACACTGCCATCTCAATGCCACTGGAAATTTGGTAAGCATAGATATCGGCCTCGCTGTTACGCTCGTCTTGCCAGACGATATAATCGCCATCAATTCTTGGGTATCGTTGCCGATCAACAGCCGTGGTCACGGCAAATTCAGTTGCCGTGGAAAGGCGGTAGGCATAGATATCGGCATTACCATTGCGATAATCCTCCCACACCACATAGTCACCGAAAATCTGTGGGCTTAACTGACTGCCGGCAGCCAGACTGATGGCAAATTCAGTCGCCGTGGATATCTGATAGGCGTAAATATCAGAATCACCGTTACGTGTGTCCGTCCAAACAATATAATCACCAGCCAACGTATGTCCTGTTGCTTCATAGACAACATATGGCACATCAGTGACGTCATATCCCCTGATTCTAAGTAAATTTGCCAATCTCGGTGACGCCACATCACCCACCACCATCACTTTGGCGGCAGTAGTTGATTCGTCTTCCAATGTTGCTGTTGCTGATAGATTCAAACTATTAAAACTGTTTTTGTCATCAACACAGGCCACTAGCAGCGATAAAACCAGTACGCATACAAGTCTTAGCGCAGGTATCAGCGTCCGTTCTGCCCCTAGCGACTGCGCCATTACACCGACCACACCTGTTGCGTGCGGCTACAGCGGCATAAACCAAACTCAAACGATGCATATCGACAGCAGTTGGGCGCACCATGCCAGTATGCCCCGGCAAAACCAGCATCGTTTTTAGTAGGCCCCTGAAGATCAGCCGCGCAGGCAGTCAGTCGCACTGTTCCTCCTTCTTTGAAACAGTCAATCATTACGTTCGTATTCTAGCATAGCCAGCCGCCTGCTTTGTCCGCCCCAGTATCGTAACCCGGTTCGATTTGTGTTAGAAATACGGGTCTATGCATAGGCTGTCAGACTCAAACACTTGGCCAGACCAATATGGCGATATACTCTATCGCCATGCCTATTTCCGCTTGCGTGATGCAATGCAGGCTGAAGAGATGGTACAGGAAACCTTTCTCGCCGCGCTCAAATCCAGCGACCGCTTTGCCGGAAAATCCAGCGAAAAAACCTGGCTGATAGGCATACTCAAACACAAGATCGTCGATCACATTCGCAAAGCGGTGCGCGAACGCCCACACGAGGATGAGCATATAATTTTTGACCCACTGGAACAGGAAAGTTTCGATGGCCGCGGCCACTGGCAGATCGACGTCAAGCAATGGACTCATCCAGATGCCAGCCTGGAACAACAACAATTCTGGCAGACGCTAGAGGCCTGTGTTGCCCGCCTGCCCCAGCGCCTGGCGACGCTGTTCATTCTGCGCGAAATAGACAATCTTGACAGTGAAACTATCTGTCAGGAAATGGCCCTGTCCTCGACTAACAACCTGTGGACTATGCTTTCCAGAATGCGCATGCGGCTGCGCCAGTGCCTGGACCAACAATGGTTCGGCAAGTTAGGGCATTAAAACATGATAACGTGCAAACAGGCGACACAACTCATCTCTGAAAAACTCGACAGGGACTTAGGACTGTGGCAACGACTCAGCCTAAAATTTCATCTATTTTTATGTCGCTACTGCCGCAAATACGCCCGCCAATTAGACTTCCTCCGCAGCGTCTGCACTCAACTTGATCAACATATTGAATGCAACGATCAACACTCTCTTTCGCCTGAATCCAAACAAAAGTTAAAGGCCGCGATTAAAAACGAGTCCTAATTAACTTTGATTATCGCCGGCAAAATATGACCCATCCAATCCGCTTCTCAAGCGCACAATAAAACAAAATAAATCAGCGCCCTTCATTAAAGGGCACCTCTAACAACTCCCGATAAACACGTTTTTCCCACCATATGGAGTCCGTATAGAAATTCCAGTGGCGATAAGCATTCACCCGATCGAGCTGGCCTGGACAAGGGGGATAACAGCGACCAGTTACATCTTGATTTTCAGAGTCCGGTCAAGAGCATTCAAAGCTGGCCGGAACCCATCCTGGTCAGATTATGCACAAACCCCTAGCAGCAGCGATGCTGCCGCCGCTAAAAATTCGGGCCACGGCACCCATGGCCAACTCAACCAAGGTCTATCACATGACAAGCAAATTGGTAAATAGCAGTTAATGGGAATATTGACCCGAATTTGGTAGCATTAGCAGCATACCATCCTACCGCCGTACATCTGGAGTCTTATATGCGAGACCGGGTTTGCACCCATTGTTATCACGTTGGCCAACCAACTACCCAAGGCGTGGGCAGCTTTGCCGTCGACGCCCTGATGTGGATGATCTTTCTCAGCTTGTCGATGTTTTCGTCCATCTTTCCATTGATGCTAATCCCACTCGGCTGGAGCATTTACCATATTGCAATCTACAGAAAGTCCACCTGCCCCGAATGTGGCAGGCTCAATATGGTCAGCATGACCAGCAAGAAGGGCAAAAAGGCTCTAGCGGGTTCGGATGTGGTTGTTTCCTATCGCGCCTCTGAAGATCCGAGTAGGACTGATGTCCAGCCGCAACAGGAAAGAAGAGCTGGTAGAAGCGTGGACCAGTAAACAAGCGTGATTTTGTCCCTCAATCGACATCTTATTTTCACACAAATATCCAAGCCAATGAATCAGTCGAAACATTGAATCTGATACCGCGATACAGACGACAGAGTGCAGCGTGGCGACAACGCTTTGCCTAGTTCGGAGATATTTTCGATATATTTTGAGAGACAACCAACAACCTTGATATTTACACATCTAGCATTGACACACATTCCAACTCAAAAACTCGCGACTCTCCAGTCGTTGCGGCCGTTGAAAAAAAGATTCGCAGTCAGCCTGTTCAATCACCTTACCTTCGCACATAAACACGACATCGCCGCCGAGGCGCTGAGCCTGATCGAGATCATGGGTTACACACAACACCGGGATCGATGCCGCCAGTGACTTGATGGACTGTTCAATCAGCAGTTTGGAGCGCGTATCCAGCGAGGCAGTGGGTTCATCCAGTAATAACAGCCCAGGTTTGATAGCCAGGGCACGGGCAATACAAAGCCGCTGCTGCTGACCCAAAGATAGCGTCTCTGCCGGGGCCATAAGCCGATCTGAGACCTCATCCCACAAGGCAGCCTGTTGCAATACAGCTTCAACCAAGCCGTTGGCACGGCGCCGTTGCCGCCAGCCCTGAATGCCAAAGGTGACATTGGCGCGAATCGATTCCGGAAAAACGCAGGGCTTTTGCGCAATCAAGCCAATGTGACGTCGCAGTTGGTCCCAGCCGCCTTGCCAGTAACGGACATCCTGGCCCGCCAAGTTTATCTGCCCTTGCCAGTCCTGATGCAGACCATTGATACAGCGCAATAAGGTACTCTTGCCGGCACCGGATGGACCGATCAAACTGGTGACACCGGTTTTGGCCAAATCAAGTCCAATATTTTCAAGCACGGCCACGCCACTCAGCGCCAAACTCAAACCCTGTATTTGCAGCCCAACTTGACGAGGGCAACTTTGCGGCAATCCCGGTTCGATTTTTTTATGCTGTGGAATCTTCACTCTACTCCTCACTTGTAATCACCCGAGCCTTGTCTGACCAGCTCGATAAGCGGCGTGCCAACAAAGAAAACCCCGCCACTGCAGCCAGCAACACCACGGCACTGCCCCAGGCAATCTGCGTCACCTCCTGATTATTTCCCTCCTGGGCCAGATAAAAGATATGTGTCTGCAGCGTCGTCACCGGGCTAAAAATCGACGTTGGCCAGATCACGCCGGAAAACACCGTGGCAGTAAACAGAATCGGTGCGGTTTCACTCAGGGCACGGGCCATCGCCAATAATTGCCCGGTGAGGATGCCGGGCCAGGCCTGCCCCAGCCAGACACGCCCTATCACCGCACTGTGCTTCAACCCCAAAGACTGCGCTGCCTCGGTATATTCCCTGGGAATACGTTCAAGGCTGGCGATACTATTGAGCACCAGCATTGGCAAGATCACCAGCGCCAAAATCACCGCGCCACTGAGCAACGACACACCCCACTGCAAGAAGTGCACAAACACGACCAGGCCAAACAGGCCAAACACAATCGGCGGAATGCTCTGCAACATGTTCAGCAGCCCAACTAAGAGGCGTTGCTGTCGTGGCGACGCATACAAACGATAATAGAACGCTGTGCCCAAGGCGAATGGCGTCGCCACCAGACTTGCCGCCAGCGCCAGCAACAAGGAGCCCAGCAGTTGCGCCAGAATGCCACTGGAGGCACCAAAGCCCGTCCCTTCTGTGGCACTAAAAATAAACGACCAACTCAGTGCCGGTAGACCTTTAAACAGGATATAGACAAGACAGCCGGCCGGCACGAACAACGCTGGCAGGGCCAAGCCGACGATTAAAAGCTTGCTTAACTGTGTTCTGGTCATTGCCGTTACCGCCGCTGAACCAGCAATGACAGGGCCATCGCCACCACCGCCAAGGTCAGGCCACTGGCAACCAGGGCTGCCCAGTGCACCGAACCGACACTGGCCTCAGCCATCTCACGACCAATCCGGGACGTCAGCGTCTGTGCCGGCTGCAGCAGGTTATACAAGGGTTGTGGCAACCTATCCAGTGACCCCACTACCAGCATCACCGCCACCGTCTCACCCATGGCCCGCCCCAATGCCAACAGGACAGCAACGCGAATGCCAGGCCAGGCCTGCGGCAACAACACCCGTAACAGCCGTGCCGACCAGTCCAGCCCCAACAAAGACGCCGTCTCACGCTGTTCACGCACCACCGCGCCAATCGCAGCTTCAGAAAACACCATAATTGTCGGCAGTATCATCAAGGCCAACAACAAACCTGCTGCCAACAGGCTACGGCCGGTTAACAGATCAAGTTGACTTTCGAGCAGGGGTAACAATAGCCACAGCCCCAGCAACCCGTAGACCACGGAAGGGATGCCGGCCATCACCTCCATACTGAAGCGCAACAGATAGCGGCCATGGGCAGGTAACAACTCGGCACAAAGTATGGCAGCAGCTAGCCCCGTTGGCACCGCCAACAACAAGGCCAGGCTGACCGACCAGAAGCTGCCCACCAGCACCGGTAGTAGGCCGTACAAAGCTTCATAGGGATACCAATCAGGCTCGGTGACAAAGCCCAGGCCCTGGCTTTGCAGCAACGGCCAGCTGGCTTGCAGCAAAAAACCCAACACGGCAGCAATCACTAGCGCCGTACTTAAGGCCGAGAATGAAAGCCAAAACCTCAACACAACGAGTTTCTCCTGGTAGTGTTCAGCCTAAATAGATTTAACGTACTGGCAGATAACCGACCTGTTGCACCAGCCGCTGCCCCTGATCAGAGAGCAAAAAATCGACAAACAAATGCCCCGCCTCGCCACTCGTTTCAGACACCAATAAATTCAACTGCCGCTGGATTGGATAACTACCATTGGTCACATTCTCAAAGGTGGGCAGAACAGCCTTGTCCGCCTCGCCCACCGCCACGGCACGAACCGCATCGTTAAGCCAGGCGTGAGAAAGCATGCCGATGGCCCTGCCGCTATTGGCTATGGCGGCCTGCTCTTCATTATTTGAGCCGGTGACGATAGTCGCCCCTGGCGCACGGGCCGTTTCACTGCCCAGCACCATCTTGGCAAAGACGTGGCGGGTGCCGCGTGAAGACTCTTTATCAATCACCAGGATGCGGCCATCTGGCCCACCAACCTGGTTCCAGTTCTTGATTTCACCTCGATAGATGGCAGCAATCTGGGCAAGTGACAAGCGCCTTACTCCTCCTTCATACACCACTTTAGAGACCGCCACCGCCACTGCATCACGAGCCACAGCCATCTGCTTAACCTTGCCCTGCAAACGGATTTTTTCACTGGTTGTCAGCTCGCGCGAGACCATCCCAATCTCAACCAGGCCTTGATCGATACTGGCAACCCCGACACCTGAACCACCACCTGACACCGTCAGACTCAAACCAGGATGCAACTGGCGATAATGCTTGGCTGCCTCGGCAACGATGGGCAACACGCTGGTAGAACCCGCCACACGAATCTGTTCTACAGCCTGAGCCACGGGAACCAACACCATCAGTAATAACAATATTGTTAATAAACGATGCCGCATCTTATCCATCCCTTTATCAATTGTGTTTAACTGAGTCGCCCAAGCCAGACAAACCTTACACACTGCCATATAAATCTACCTGATCCAACTTCGGCCAGCGTCAGCCATGAGTGTAAGGATCAGCGCTCCGCCTCGACTAGATACACAAGCCCTGCATGAGTGTTGATCTAATGAAAAAACAGACTAGCAAACAACTCAGCCTTTTACTTGCCCTGTTGGCGACAGGCGTAATCTTGTCCCGCTGTCTGGCGTCAGGGCCGTTCAATGATTTTGATATCGATAACAGCAGCATTCCCAGCACCGAGATCCACCAGGGCGGCCCACCGCGTGATGGCATCCCCTCGATAGATCAACCCGTTTTTGCCTATGCCAACCAGGCCAGCCATATCAAGGGACAAGACCGCGTTTTGGGTCTGCACCGCAATGGCATCAGCAAGGCCTACCCCATCTCAATCATGAACTGGCATGAGATCGTCAATGATGAGATTGGTGGCGAAGCGGTGGTCGTAACATACTGCCCTCTATGCGGTACCGGCGTGGCCTTTTCTGCCTATGCCGGCGGCAGGAAACTCAACTTCGGCGTCTCCGGGCTGCTCTATAACAGCGACGTCTTACTCTATGACCGCGAAACCGAATCGCTCTGGTCACAACTGCTGACACGTGCCGTCTCCGGACCAATGAAAGATACAGCGCTTAAACTGATCTCACTGGAACACACCAGCTGGGCCGACTGGCAGAAACGTCACCCACAGACACTTGTGCTTTCCACAGACACAGGCTATTCGCGCAACTATAACCGTGATCCATACAGCGGTTATGAAGACAGCCACGGCATCTTCTTCCCGGTATCGCACCGTGATCCACGTTATCACCCCAAGGAACGGGTATTGGGTATCGAGATCGATGGGCAATTCAGGGCCTACCTCTTTGCCGAACTGAGCCGCACCGAAGGCATCATTCGAGATAAATTCAATGGTAAAGAGCTAGTCATCCACTATGACCATCAGAGCCATAGCGCCCGGGCCACCGATACTGAAGGCAGGGCACTAACTGGCATCAACGCCTTCTGGTTCGCCTGGATCGCATTCCACCCCGAAACGTCCGTATTTAAAGCGCGGCAATTGCAGTAGCATATAAAGGGTTCAAAAATGGAAGAGCTACAAACCCGGGCAATGGTTAGCAACAATAGCAAATGGTTAAAACTCGCTGTCCTGGCCTTGTTCGTCGGCGGGCTGGCAAGCTTCTTTGCCTTGGGCGGTGACCAGTATCTGAGCCTGGAGGGCATTAAAAACAATCGTGACACCTTGCTCAACTATACCGAGCACAACTACCTGCAAGCGATCCTATTGGCACTGCTCATCTACACCGCATCAACCGCCTTCAGCATCCCCGGTGCAACCGTACTGTCGTTGGTGGTTGGCTTTCTGTTTGGCCGCTGGGCCGGCACGGCAATCATCCTGTTGGCAGCTACCCTGGGGGCCACGCTGGTGTTTGTGGCTGCCCGCTATCTGTTTGCCGATGCGGCGCGACAGAAAATACATGGCGGCATGGCAGCCAAACTGATCAATGGTTTTAACGACAACGCCTTCAACTATTTGCTGTTCCTGCGCCTGGTGCCGCTGTTTCCATTCTGGCTGGTCAACCTGGCCCCGGCCTTTACGCCAATCAAGGTACGCACCTATGTGATCGGCACTGCCATTGGCATCCTGCCGGGCAGTTTTGTGTTCGCCAACCTGGGCCAGTCACTGGGGCGCATCGACTCGCTTGATCAACTGGTCTCGGCAGAAACACTGTTGGCCTTTGGCCTGCTCGGGCTGTTTGCCCTGCTACCTGTATTAATGAAAAAATTCCGCAAAACAGTTTAATCAAGATAACCAAGGATAGACTCATGCACGCCACCTTGCCTTTGCTCGAACAAACCGACTTTCCCGCCATCAAGCGCGGCAAGCTGGAGACGTTACAGGTCAATCTTGGTTATCGCTGCAATCAGCAGTGCCTGCACTGTCATGTCAACGCCGGACCCAAGCGTAAAGAAAACATGACGACTGAAACTGTCGAGCAGCTGATCGACTTTCTCAAAGTCTCAGGGGTGAAGAGACTCGATCTCACCGGTGGCGCCCCTGAACTCAACCCCAACTTTCAATACCTGGTCACAGCGGCACACAAGCTGGATGTGCATGTGGTTGATCGCTGCAACCTAACCATCCTGTTCGAGCCCGGCCAGGAGAATCTGGCCCAGTTTCTTGCCGACCACAAGGTCGAGGTGGTGGCCTCACTACCCTGCTATCTAAAAGACAATGTCGACAAACAACGCGGCAAGGGTGTCTTCGATGCCAGCATTGAGGGGCTGAAACGACTGAACCAACTCGGCTATGGCCAAGCCGATAGCGGCCTGGTGCTGGAGCTGATGTACAACCCGCAGGGGCCTACGCTGCCACCGTCACAGTCTGAACTGGAAGACGCCTATCGTGGACGTCTGCGACAGGACCATGGCATTGTCTTCAACAATCTCTACACCCTCACCAACATGCCGATCCAACGCTTTGGCAGCACGCTGATTTCAAAAGGCCAGTTTGACGGCTATATGCAACTGCTGCGCGATAATTTCAGCCAACAAAATCTCGACAATGTCATGTGTCGCAGCCTGATCAGCATCGACTGGCAGGGCAATGTCTATGATTGTGACTTTAACCAGATGCTGGATCTGCCAGTACCACTGAGCGACAAGCCCAAAGCCCACATCAAGAATCTGTTTGACCAGGACATCAACAACAAAGCAATAGTAGTGAAAGACCACTGCTACGGCTGCACTGCCGGACAAGGCAGCAGTTGCGGCGGGGCGCTGTGATAAGCCATATGGACAGCGTTGCCATCATCGTTCCGACCTTTAACGAGTTCGACAATATTGTCGCAACACTACAGCCTCTTCAGTCGCTGCGGCAACAGGGCCATGAGATCATTGTTGCCGATGGTGGCAGTGATGATAAGACTATCGAACTTGCCAGATCGCTGGCAGACCGTGTTATCAACACCGCCAAAGGCCGTGCCCGGCAAATGAACGACGGCGCACAACATGCCAGCAGCGAGGTGCTGCTATTCCTACATGCCGACACCCAGCTGCCCGGCAATGCCGTCGAACTTATTCAGCAAAGTTTGCCACAAAAAAAGTGGGGCCGCTTTGATGTAAGGCTCTCCGGCAAGCAACCATTATTGCGAGTGGTTGAGTTGATGATGAACTGGCGTTCACGCCTCAGCGGCATTGCTAGCGGCGATCAGGCTATTTTCATCCGCCGTGATCTGTTCGAAAGCATCGGCGGTTATGCAGATATCCCCTTGATGGAGGACATTGCCATCAGCAAATCACTCAAGCGTCATGGCCGTCCCGCCTGCATCAAGACCCGGCTGACCACGTCCAGTCGCCGCTGGGAAGAGAACGGCATTTTCAAAACCATCATCCTGATGTGGCGACTGCGGTTGGCCTATTTTTTTGGTGTCAAACCAGAACAACTGGCGAGGCTGTATCGTTAAGACTATGCGTTTTCCTGATGCCCGTATCATCGTCTTTGCCAAGGCACCGATTCCCGGGCATAGCAAGACCCGTCTTATTCCAGCGCTGGGCGAAGTTGGCGCCAGTGAACTTCACACCCGACTGGTCAGACACACCCTTGTCACTGCTACCCAAGCAAAGCTGTGCCCGGTAGAACTGCACTGTGCAGATAATCTACATCACCCCTTCTTTACTCGGTGCCAACAAGACTTCTCTGTGACGCTCAAACGACAGCGCGGTGCTGACCTGGGCGCACGCATGGCCAATGCCTTTGACCTTAGCCTAAGCACATCCCGCCATGTCATCCTCATTGGCAGTGACTGCCCGGCACTTACAAGCGCTGATCTACAACAGGCACTTGAGACCATAATGACAAATCAGGACTGCGTGCTAAAACCTGCCGAAGACGGAGGTTATGTCCTGATTGGCCTGAAAGCACTCAGTCACTACATTTTCAGCGAAATAGACTGGGGCACTAACCGGGTGCTGAAACAAACTCAAGCAAAACTCCTGGCAGTTAACTGGCACTGGCAAGAGCTTGACACCACTTGGGACCTGGACAGACCTGAAGACCTGACAAAGCTGCATGGAATTGAATTATCAGCGATTAAATAATTTTGATTCGCTGCCGCTGATACCTGCAGGTAGCATCGTTAATTAAGTAACAAACATACTCAGGATTAGGCCTAGGAGGCAACAAATGACCGAGTCAACCACAAGCACACTCTCATTTAGCCAAAATGTAAATTATCAGGTTGACCAGGCAATTGCTGCAATGGACCTGGAAGATGATACCGCCGCAGCGATCAAAGCCTGCGCTTCCACCATACAGGTTACCTTTCCGGTCAAGATCCGCGACAAGATCGAGATGTTCACCGGCTGGCGTGCGGTACACAGTACCCATCGCTTGCCAGCCAAGGGCGGGATTCGTTACGCCCCTTATGCCAATCAAGATGAAGTGGAAGCGCTGGCGTCACTCATGAGTTATAAGTGCGCCCTGATGGACATCCCCTTTGGTGGCTCAAAAGGCGCGCTACTGATCGACCCAGGCAAATACAGTCGTGATGAGATGCAGATGATTACCCGCCGCTTCACTACCGAACTGGTGCGCAAGGGTTTTCTCAGCCCATCTACCAACGTGCCGGCACCGGATGTTGGTACCGGCCAGCGGGAAATGGCCTGGATGGCCGACACCTATAAACACCTGTTCCCTGACGACATCAACTACCAGGGCTGCGTCACCGGCAAACCAATTCAGCATGGCGGCATCCGCGGCCGTACTGAGGCCACCGGACGAGGCGTGCAATTTGCGATTCAGGAATTTTTCCGCCACCCCGCAGATGTGCAGAAGGCCCGTCTGACACCGGGCCTGGCAGGCAAACGCATTATCGTGCAGGGCTTTGGTAATGTTGGCTATCATGCTACACAGCTGTTATCGACCGAGGATGACGCCAAAATCATTGCCGTCATCAAAAGCGAAGGCGTGCTAATCGATGACAATGGCCTTGATATCAAAGCCCTGCATGCACACATCATCGAACACAAAACCATGAAGGGCTTCCCCAATGCCCGTTTTGATGAAAATGGTATCAAGGCCCTGGAGTTAGAATGCGACATTCTGATCCCAGCAGCGCTGGAAGCACAAATCACCAGTGAAAATGCCGATCGCATTCAAGCCAAACTGATCGTCGAAGCCGCTAACGGCCCGGTCACCTTTGAAGCCGACAAACTACTCCACAACAAAGGCACTACCATTATCCCAGACATCTACGCCAATGCCGGTGGCGTGACCGTTTCATATTTCGAGTGGATCAGAAACCTGTCACACATCCGCTTTGGCCGCATGCAACGTCGTCATGAAGAGATGCGCAGCCGTGAGTTTGCCCATTTGCTGGAAGACCTGACCGGAAAGTGCATCAGCGACGATATTCGAAAAAAAGTCATTCGCGGCGCAGCAGAGGAGGACCTGGTCAACTCAGGTCTGGATGACACCATGCGTAACGGCTATCAACAGCTAAGCGAGTCAGTCAACAGCAATGACAAGATTAAGGATCTACGCACCGCTGGTTACGTAATTGCGATTGAAAAAATCTCACGTAGTTATCTGGATATTGGGATTTACTAAAGGATTATAAATACAGACCTCTGTTGTGACAGCAGGTCTGTATTTTAGCGCCAGACCCACTACCCAAGCACACGCATCTGGCCTAAGCCCGTTGATTCAAACAATCATTGAAAATATTTTATAATTTAGGTGCCATTCATCCCATCTTCGACCGAGACAATAATGTTACCCTCAAGCAATAGTGCAGGTAACTCTGTTTGATTGGCTGGATCGGTAACAGGCAATGGCTCAAACTGAAGCATCATTTCTGGCTGAAGCTGCAGAAGCGTGTTACTTACCCCAAAAAATCCATCCGTCAGAATTCTATTCGACACCTTTTTGATATCAGTCATAAAAATTAGCGCCACAAACACCAGCACCACCGCAAGCAACACAATGATGGCCAATGGATTCTTCCACCACCTGACTTGAGCAACCCTTGGCTCAACATCAAAGCCAGGCTGTTCACCTGGTTCGAATCTTTGCTGTACAAAATCGCTGGCATCATTCATCAGCTGGTTTTGATCTGTTGCATCAGCGTTTGATTCCGAAGCAGTATCACCAGAAAAACTTGGTTCAAAATCACATCCCGCTGTCGGCTGTTTGTCATCAACTGCCGCTACAGCATTATCTGGTTCAGATCGTTCGTCGGTCTGAACATGTTCTGCGGTACTGCTGCTGTGCTCATCAGCCTGGGCCTTCTTTTCCGCAACATTCGCCGGCATGGGGGCAACCGAAAAATCATCGCCCGGCAATGGCTCAAAACCAATTAGATCATCCACTTCAAGTTTTACCGTGCTGAATGACCCGGCAACTTCTTGCTGCAATTCAGCCAACACCGCTTTTGCCTGTTGCAAATCGATTGCATGCTTGCCATCAAGAGATGCGGCCAGAAACATACGATCACAAAAAATATTTATCAGTCTGGGTATGCCGGTACTAGCGGCATAGACAACCGCCACGGCCTCGGCAGAGATAGATGGATCACCACACCAACCGACACACTGAAGCCGGTGACCGATGTAAGCACGTGTCTCAATCTTGTTTAGAGGTTTCAAATGACAGGAAGCTATAACACGCTGAGACAACTGCTCCATATCCGGCCGAGCCAACATATCAGGCAATTGATGCTGACCAAGCAGCATGATCTGCAGCAAAGGTTGATCGCCAATCTGGAAATTGGACAACATACGCAGCTCTTCCAGCGAGACCTGAGGCAGATTATGGGCCTCATCGACAATCAGAATGACGCGCTTGCCCTGTCTGGTTTTGGCCTTGAGAAAATTCTCTATCGCAATTAACAGGGAAGCCTTGTTGTTGCCTTCGCCATAGACATCAAAACTGTGACCAACGGCCTGGAGTATATCTGCGGCACCTAAATTGGTACTGGTAAGGCTGGCCACCACCAGCTGCTGACCAGACAATTCACTAAACAGGGTTTGCACCAGCGTGCTTTTTCCTGTGCCCGGTCTACCCGTAACCACAACAAAGCCCTGTCCCTGATGCAGACCATAGCGCAGATAGGCCAGCCCTCGCTTGTGCCCTGAACTGGCATAAAAAAAACGCGTATCAGGCACCAATCTGAACGGACTGGCACTTAAACCATAAAACGACTCATACATGTGAACGCAACCTACAACCCCTGCTTATAACGCATTTAGAGGTCGACAAGGCCTCTAACTGACTGATAATTATACAGACAAACGACTAAAGACGTTAAGGCGGCTTCGTTATACAATAAAATCGCCTCTCCAAAAAAATTAAATCCCCCGTCCATGGAGTGTCTTACTGCTTTAAAATCGGCCCTCGCCAATAACACTTATTCTGAAACTGCTCTGTGCATGCATCAACAACGGCACTTTGAAGGTAACATGAACGGCTTGTACAGGCTTTCCCAAAAACCCCGAACCTCGGACATCAAGGGCTCGACTACAGGCGTTAATGGGTAACAAGCAAAGTCTCCAGCACCGCTTTAAAAGCTTAAATTGAACAGGATTCCGGTTCTGTTTGGTGGTGATGAGGTTAACTAGCTAGACACGACCTGGTGCAGACCTGCCAGAATGTCCTTCACCGCATGAACTAGATTATCGCCCAGCGAGGAATTGCGCTTGATCACATAATCAAGTTGCAGTTGCTTGCCATCACGCAATTGTTCCCGTGAGGTCAACAAAATCGTCTTGATGTGCTTGTTTCTCGATTCCGATGCGCGAATGGCACTGATTACGGCAATGCCATTCAGTGTTTTTATCTCATTCGCAGCAATTACACAGGCAAAGCGTTTGTTCAACAACCGCTGCAGCGCCTGGACGCCATCCTCTTCAATGGTTAGCTCAACAGGTAAACCGGCCAAGGCCTCTTTACACAACATGCGCACATAACCGGACGACTCAATCAGCAACACCGGATAAAGATCATTCAGAGACTCATTACGGATCGCATCCAGTTCACGCTCGGCCTCTGAATAATCAGCAGTATCTTTTAATGCAACACCCCGGGCACGACGGATCAAATCCACCAGCCGCAACATGATGTTAATCTCGGCACTGGCAACAGTCTGATCAGAATTCAGTTTGGTCAGTTGGTCTTCCAGTTCATGGCATATAGCACTAACCATCGCCAGACCATGAGTGCCAGCACTGCCTTTCATGCTGTGCACCAGACCATAGAGCTCACTGTAGCTTGCGGAAAAGTCGCGCTTCAAGCACAGCACCAGATTCTCTATATCGTCACACTTGGCTGGCATTTCCACCAGATAACTGTCACGAATCTGCTCGAGCAGTTTTTTTGCCTGATCTGCATCCATAGCGCTGAACTCCCTCTGGCTTGGTATGATATATCCTTAACACATGAACACATGTAATTTCGGCCTATTATGACAAAAAAAAACCACAAATTCTGGCAACATAAATCCCTGGCGGAAATGAGCAAGCCCGAATGGGAATCGCTCTGCGATAGCTGCGGCCGCTGCTGCCTCAACAAACTGGAAGATGAAGATAGCGGTGAGGTCTTCTATACCGACGTCGCCTGCAAACTGCTCGATCTCAACAATTGCCGCTGTAGCGATTACCGCAACCGGGTCAAACGCGTCCCCGACTGTCTGGTGCTGGGTATGGAGCACCCTGAATACTTTATCTTTCTGCCCGACAGCTGCGCCTATCGCCGCCTTCATGAGGGAAAATCGCTGCCCGACTGGCACCCTCTCATCTCAGGCACCACAGACAGCGTCCATCAGGCAGGCATTTCTGTCGCCGGAAAATGCATTTCCGAACAACATCTCCACCCCGACGAACTGGAAGACCGTATAATTGAGTTCCATGACTAATCGACAGCAGTAAACATGTTGAATTATTGCAAACATCTTTTGATATTGGCCCTGATTGCCTCTAGCCCCAGCGTATTCGCCGCATCAACCGGCATGCTCATCAACGATGACAGCGTCAAGGCCTATTACCTCGGTGACGCCAATAACACCCTGATACGCAACTCACGCCAACAATACAGCCTAATATATTCAAACGAAACAGAACTGCGCAGCATGCTCCTCATGGCCGATACTGAACTGCTCGACTTTCAGCGCCCGCTAGGAAAAGGCAATACTCTCACCCCCAAGATCGCCACGTTTCTGGCCGATTTTCGCAACCAATATCTACTCGGCCTGGGCGGCGGTGCAATCTTCCGCCGTCCACCTAACGAAATACGCAAATACGAATTAATGGGCGAACTGCTGGTTGGCCCCTATGCCAGCAATCAAAGTGACGCCAACACGGCCGGCTCGGCTACCACCGTCAAATGGAGCTGGAGCTTCACACTACAGGCCAGCTACCCCATAGCAGATGACAGCAAATTAAATTTCGGTGTTCGTGCCATTCAAATGCGGGCAGGTCAGCAATACAACGAATCATTTGAAACTGGCCCCTATATCGGCCTCTCATCACACTTCTAATTCACAGTATGAAACTACCTGCTCTGAAGCAACTGCAATACACTGTCATCAACGCCACCCATGAAGACCGACTACCACGCTTCACCAAGATCAGCTGCATCGAGCAGCCCAACAGACTCCACTCCTAGCCATTGCCTGGGGTATTCTGTAAAAGGCACTCTTGTCCCGAGCATTGCCTTTCGCCGCCTGGAGAGAATGTGGGCTAGGCTACGAATCGTAGTATGACATTTTCTCGGTAAGACCTGTTCTGGCCTGAACTACACAGATTTATTATTGAGTTTCTCATCGCTGCCGCTGAGATAATAGCCCAGATGCTGGCGTTTGGCCTTGTACATGGCTTCATCCGCATGACGCATCAGACAAGATTCATCTTCGCCATGCTGAGGATAGAGGGCGATGCCTATACTGGTGCCGATTTTGAGCGACTGCCCCATTATATTGAAAGGCTTGCGGATGATATCCAGGATGTTTTCCGCCACGGAGATTGCACCCTCGTCATTCTGGCCCGGCAACAAAATCACGAATTCATCACCGCCAATCCGGGCCACGGTGTCCGAACCACGGGTAACAGTCTGTAGGCGTTCGGCCACCGCTTTGAGTAATGCATCACCATAGTGATGGCCATAGGTGTCATTCACATTTTTGAAGAGATTCAAATCCAGCATCATCAGGGCTGAGTTGAGCTGATCTCGCTGGCTGCGGGCCAGCATCTGCTGCAACCGGTCCAGGCAAAGAGTGCGGTTGGGCAGACAGGTGAGCCCATCATGGGTGGCCTGATGCTCGAGCTGGGCTTTTTGCGCGGCCTGCTCGGTAATGTCACGCAGAATCCCGCTGAGTACCCGGCGGCCACCTAGGGTCAATTCGCTAACCGCCACTTCCAGGGGGAAATTTTGACCATCTTTTCGCCGCCCCATGACTTCCAGGGCATCCAGACAGGTAATCTTGGCAATTCCCGAGCACAGATAATCACGAACATATTCATCATAGTTAACGCGGCTGGATTCACTTATCAGCATGGCAATGTTATTACCAATGATCTCATCACTGCGGTAGCCAAAAATCTGTTCTGCCGCCTGATTGATAGACTCAACGACGCCGTGTTCATCGGTGCTGATCACCCCTTCCGCCATGTTATCCACGATGGCCTGGATGCGTACTTCCCGGTCGTGGATTTCCTGTCGGTCCTGGAGCAGCGTCATGCGCATGCGTTCCAGGTTGTCCACCAATTGGCTGACTTCACCGATATTGGTCTGTACGGCAAAGGTCTGTTCCAGTTCGCCCTGGGCAATGGCCTGAGAGGTTTCGCCGATTTGGCGGATGGAGCGGGTGAGGATAATACTGATGATTACAACAAAGAGTGTCGACAGGATAAAATATCCGGCGCTAATGACAATCCCATTCCAATAGGTTCTTTCGATATGTCTCAAGGTCATTTGCTCACTGTAGCCCAGACGCAGTGTGGCAAAAGGATCTCCGTCGGCATCTTGCACCAGTACCTCGATATTATAAGTCTGGTCGCCATTCTGACCGAAAAAGAAATCCTCGTTGAAGGCTTCTTCGGAATTCTCCAGGGATGATCTGATCAGCCTGTTGTCCAGGGTCTCCAGTTCGACGAAGGTTACCTGGCCGCTGAGCAGGATTTCATCCAGGCTGGCTACCAAGACAGGTTCCTCGTCCTCGGCCCGGATCATCTGAGCATAGAGGGGGGAGGTCGAACGAAGATGTTCGATGAACTGAGTTTCATAGCCCTCCTTGACCAGGTAAAACACGGCGCCGACCAGCAATGGCAACAGCAGCAGGTGTATGATCACCATGCCAGCCACCAGCCGGCCGGTCAGGGTGCCGCAGATGGAATTGCAGACAGCGGTTATTTTATTTTTCCAGACCATAGCTCAGTCACGATTTTGATTTTGGCTTGCCGTTGTGCGTCATCTTGCCACATAAAAGTGACAGCATTGGGGTTTTCACGCAAATTACGCAATAGAGTGACCTGGTTGTCATATTTTTCCGGCCGCCGTCCACCCAGGCGAAACGCCCTTACAACCAGCCGCCGCTCGTAATTCTGCGCCGACATATAAATGACCTTTTGCAGAAATACCTCGTAGACTAAGGGGGTGGTTGCATTAATCAGGGGCTCGATACGTTGCCCAGCCTTGACGACTGGCAGGCCCATGAACAGCCAGCGTATTTCCTTGCCGCTGAGCTCCAGCGCTGGAGATGTCTCACTTGTGACCAAGACCAGGCTACGAGTATCGGCAAAAGCCGTGCTGCTCGTTAATAGCCAAAGCACGATGAGCAACAGCCAGGATGGTTTGTGAAGCCCCAATATACTCATCGAAACAGAGCGCTCCACTGCAGCGATACCGCGTTAAAGGCATCGTCACCATGCTGGTGTTCAGCCCGGGATATCTCCATTTTAAGGGCCTGATTATGGTAAAAATCATAGCGGAAACCCAGCAGCTGCCGCTTTTTGATATACATGGCAAAGCTTTGTATGTAAGGATCATTCTCGGCGCCCCGGGTAGATTCGAGGCGTGCATAACCGCGCCAGCGGGGAGTCAGCGTATATTCCCCCTGGATATATCCACTGCCCATATTGAGGCGCATGAACTCGCTACCCGACTGGTTCAGCACGCTCACATTCTGCTCATGGCGCATGAACATCGCGGTACCGAACAGTTGGATCCGTTCATATTGCCAATTGCCAAAGACACCGACTGAAGTTTGCGTGATATCTCCACGGATGAACACCAACTCTTCAGTGGGTATCACGACACGGCTAATAAACAGTCCAAGCTCCTCTTCGGCAACGGCGTCAGGAAGATATGCGACTTTTGCCGTGGCTGCCAACTTGTGTTCTCTCCTTTTTTCAAAGAGGGAAAGCGCAGTTGGTGCATCGAGAACGCTGCCAGCGGCACTATTGCCAACGCTTGGGCCAACACCCAGGGCCAGGTCATAGCGAATCCCGCCCATGCCACGGGTAGGGTAGAGACCTTCCAACAAAAAACCGGAGAGATGCAAGGGCATCACCCCACCTTCATCTTCAAATTCGACGGAGCCTGGCCGTAGTTGACTGGTTTGAAAATAGAGGCCGTGGTGAAACTTGCTGGTCCAATAGTCAAATGGATTGTGAAAGCGACCAAACCAGAGGGTGTTGGTCGGGTTGATGTTCCAGCCCAGTTGCAGACGCTCAATTTCGGCCTCATCGTCGCTGATGACGCCCCCGAACAGCACCTGGAAGTCGCCTTTATTCAGATTGCCAAACAGGGCCACAGAGGGGCTGAAATCCAGCTCTTCCATTTTTCCGACGAGGCTAGGAGGGAGATCCCGTTTTGTCGCAGTGACATCGGTAAAGAGCCACCACTCGCCTTTCGCGTGGGCGGCGGGCATAAAGGCCAGTGTGGTGACGATAGCCAGGAGACAACATTGTTTTAACATCATGTTAATACGGCATTTCATGTTTGATTACCGTTAGCAAAGTTGGGGGGATAGGAATGTTTTGTATACATCTTTTAGAGTGTGTGCAGGGTCAATTTAATATTGTCTGCAGAACCAACTGAACGTCCTGCGAAACACCTCATTTTCTCTTGCTCATGCCCCTATTGCTTATAAATCGGCATATTGGTGGCAAAACTTTAGCATAAGTCTGCCAGATTGAAGCTGCCAGCATAACAATTCAACGGGCTGGCCCGACGCCCAGTCCAATGATTGTTAGTCCAACAAGAGACAATGCACGCTTGGATTCAGGCATTTTCCGGAGTAGGCCTTCCCTTGTTTGTGTTATCCACCTGTTAGTGTATGCATGCGTTTTAGGTGCTAGGCCATAAGCCTATCTTTTCACGGATGTTTAACTGTTGATGGCTGAACAAGCCTTATTGTGTCAACGCTGATTAAACTGTAATTTCAGATCGCAAAGAGAGGTGTATGCAGGTAAAAACAATGCGTGATAACAGCGACATATTCGGGAATTGATCGGGTGGCTGGGCATAACGCCAAGCATTTGAGATAATAGCACCCCGATCAAAAGGCAACACCCTAATGAGCAACAAACAGCAATCCAAACGCCACGGCCGCAAAAGCGTTATCCGCGATTTTGAACAACACGTCACCCTGTCACGGCTGGACTATAAACCGCGCGTCAAACCAGGCAAGGCCATGGCCAAGGTGGTCGGCCTGATCTTCGCCGGCGTGATTTATCTAGGTGGTTTTGGGATGGCCTATGTCAGCTGGAGCAAAGGCGCCATCGACGCCAACCTGCTCAACAAGATGTCATGGATCTTCATGATTCCGGCCTCGGTGGTCGGCATGTTTGCCTTTCTGATCAGCAGCAACCGGCGCGAATTTCCCATCCGTGAAGACATCCGTGCCCATGTGCGTGACTTCGAAGGTGAGACTGGCTATCTGTGGCGTTTTGAACCCATCCTGAATCAACTGGAATTGAAGAAGATCGACATCGAATGGTTGATCAAGGCTTCGCGCGAGGGAACGCTGGTCGACATGGCCCCTGAAGATATTTGCGCCACCATGCAGGCCTTGCATGTAGCCCTGAGCGGCAACGGTCAGCAAATTAGTGGCAGCGCTATCCTTCAGGCCGAAGAAAATCTGGCTAGCAATGGCCAAGCCGCTGCCTGATTCCGAGCCTGTTTTAGGAGAGGAATTCAGGCCGGTCCTGACGTGGCATCTGCAAAAACCAACCCTGTTCTTTAAGCTGCTTCAACACCTCGCCAGCATCTTCCAACGCCAGACTACGCTCTGGGGTGAGTTCAAATTCCAGCACCCGCTCCACCGGTGAAATCATCTTTATCAGCGCCTCGGGCACCCGCCCCATATCATCCTCCTCCGGCAAATAGAGGTAGGTCAGGTCTTTTTTATTGCTGCGATAAACTGCACATTTCATAGTCGTCTTCCTGCTCACTTGTGACTGCAGTCGCAATTCTACTCAATTTAGCCTCAGGATTCGATTTTTTGCTGACCCCACCTCATAATGCTAGATTAGTATTGTTATTCTGGAAGCTAGCAGGAGCCGGGCTGTGAGCAGAAATCAAAAACGTATCATCATCGCCGCATCACTTGCTCTAGCCGGCATTTATCTATCCATACTTTGGTCAAAACCCGACCCTATTCAAGTCACCGTTAGCAAGGTCGAACGCGGCATTGTTGAAGCCACCGTCGCCAACACTCGTGCCGGCACCATCATGGCCTGTCGCCGCGCCAAGCTATCCCCGGCTATGGGTGGCCAGATTACCCAGCTGCCTGTCAACGAGGGTGACCGGGTAGAGGCTGGCGAGCTGTTGCTGGCGCTCTGGAACGACGACCTTCAAGCGCAAGTGGTACTGGCAGAGCAGGAAGCACTCGCCACCCGAGCCAGGAGTGAGGCCAGCTGCATCCAGGCCGACATCGCCCAGCGTGAGGCACAACGCCTGCAACGGTTAAAGACATCCGGTGCCGCCTCGGTAGAACTGATCGACCAGGCCACCAGCCGGGCCAAATCCAGCCGCGCAGAGTGCGCCTCGGCCCGCGCCTCGGTCAATGTCAGCAAGGCACGCATGGACGTGGCCGGCGCCAACCTTGCCCGTACCCTATTACTGGCTCCTTTTAGCGGTGTGGTGGCTGAGATCAATAGCGAACTGAACGAATATGTCACCCCTTCACCGCCCGGCATCGCCACCCTACCAGCCATCGACCTGATCGACGGCAGCTGTTTTTATGTTGCCGCACCAATTGATGAAGTCGACGCCCCCAACATCAAGGCCGGCATGGCGGCCCGAATCAGTATGGATGCCTATGGCGCGCGGCAGTTTCCCGCCACGGTCAGACGTATCGCAAATTACGTGCTGGACCGGGAGAAACAGGCCCGCACTGTTGATATAGAAGTCGTATTCAGCGACCCGCAACAGACACCTAAGTTGCTGGCTGGCTTTAGTGCCGATGCCGAGATCATCCTCTCAGCTCGCGATGACAGCCTGCGCATTCCCACCCTGGCGGTCATGGAAGGCCCCAGGGTGATGATCCTTGACAACGAAACCCTGCAACTACGTGACATCAAGACCGGCATTTCCAACTGGGATTACACCGAGGTGCTGGATGGCTTGAACGAAAATGAGCAGCTGGTCACATCATTGGATCGCCCGGGAGTGGAAGCTGGCGCCTATGCTGTGATTGAAAATCAGCAGCCATGATCGGGCTGGCAGCTATCAACCGTGACTTTGAGGTTGGCGAAGAGACCGTCCATGCCCTGCGTGACATCAATCTCAATATTGACACCGGAGAATACATCTCCATCATGGGGCCTTCAGGTTCGGGCAAATCAACCCTGCTGAATATCCTTGGCCTGCTGGATCAACCCAATGGCGGTACCTATCGTTTCAACGACCAAGCCGTCAATCAATTAGCCGACGACGAACAAGCCAGAGTCAGGCGCGAGCACATTGGTTTTGTATTTCAGTTTTTTCATCTCATCCCCCGTCTTAGTGCTGCCGACAATGTCGCCCTGCCACTGACCCTGGCGGGGATAGCACCTGAGATTCGAACACAAAAAGCCGAGGCCGCCATGCAGGCGCTAGGCATCGCCGAACGAGCCCAGCATCGGCCGGATCAACTCTCTGGTGGCCAGCGTCAACGCGTTGCCATCGCCCGTGCCATGATCACCGAGCCACAATTGATCCTGGCCGATGAACCCACCGGCAATCTTGATCGCGCCTCGGGCGTTGATGTGATCGAGGCGCTGGAGACACTCAACCAAAAAGGCATCACCCTGATCATTGTCACCCACGACCCAGAACTGGGACAACGCGCCCGACGTCGCCTGAGCATGGATGATGGCAAAATTATTGGCGACCTTAGCCCGTGATGCGGCTGGCGGATGTATTCCGCTACAGCCTGCAGGCCATGTTCGGTCACCGTGGCCGCAGCCTGCTGATCCTGTTGGCAATGGCCATCGGCGTCGCTGCCGTGGTGGTGCTAACCGCATTAGGCGAAGGTGCGCGGCTGTACGTGCTGAAGCAATTCACCACACTGGGCAGCCACCTGGTCATCGTCTTGCCCGGTCGATCCGAGACCAGCGGTGGCCCACCACCACTGCTGGGCGAAACCCCGCGCGACCTTACCCTGGACGATGCCCTGGCCCTCTATCAAAGCCAGGCCATCGGCAAGGTCGCCCCGGTAGTCGTCGGCTCAGCGCCGGTATCGTGGCAGGCCCGTGAACGTGAGGTGCTGGTGCTGGGTACCACCGCCGAGATGAAACAGATCAGACAACTGAAGTTAGCGCGGGGCAAATTTATCAGCAGCAATAACCCACGCCGTGGTGCTGCCATCTGCGTCATTGGCTACACCCTGCGCCAGGAGCTATTTGGCAATCAACAGGCCCTTGGCCAGTGGCTACGCATCGGTGAACGGCGTTTCCGTGTCATTGGCGAATTGGCCAAACAGGGCCACTCGCTTGGCACCGACATCGGCGACCTAATCATCATTCCGGTAGCCTCGGCCCAGGCCCTGTTCAATACCGAATCACTATTCAGAATTTTGATTCAGGCCAAGGGGCGGGATTCTGTTACACAGGCCAAGCAGGCCGCCGAAAGGATCATCAGCAAACGCCATGACGGCGAGATGGACATTACCGTCATTACCCAGGACAGCATACTCGCCACCTTCGACCGTATCTTCACCGCCCTCACCTTCGCCGTCGCGGCTATTGCTGCCATCAGTCTGGCTGTGGCCGGCATCCTGATCATGAATGTAATGCTGATCGCCATCTCACAGCGCACCGCCGAGATTGGTTTGTTAAAGGCACTGGGGGCGCCGGACATGGAAATCATGCTGCTATTTATCGCCGAGGCCGGGCTGTTATCACTCTGCGGTGGACTGGCGGGTTTAGCGCTGGGTACGGGCGGCAGTTTTCTACTCGACCAGGCATTTACTGATTTCAGCATCGCCGCCCCGCCCTGGGCAAGTCTGGGCGGACTCAGCATAGCACTGCTAACAGGCATCATCTTCGGTTACATACCCGCCTATCGAGCGGCGCGGCTCAAACCAGTTGAGGCGCTAACGCGGCGTAGATAAAAAATATGCGATTCAGCGACTCGACAAAACTTTCATTCAGCGCCATCAGCCACTACCCAATGCGCAGTGGCCTTACCGCCCTCGGCATAGCCATTGGTATTAGCGCCGTCATTCTGCTGACCTCGATCAGCACCGGGCTGCAGCGTTTTGTGCTGGCAGAGTTCACCCAGTTCGGTACCAACCTGATCGGCATCATGCCCGGCAAGACCACAACAACGGGCATTTCCGGCGCGATTATCAGTAATATCCGCCCGTTAACGCTTGATGATGCCGATGCCCTGCGCCAGCTTCCCCAGGTCATCGCTACCGTCGCGGTAACACAGGGCAGTGCCGCGGTTGAACATCAAAAACACAGCCGTCACACCACGGTGTTTGGCACCACCCATGCGGCACCCAAGGTATGGCAGTTCAATGTTGCCTTGGGCAAGTTCTTGCCCGATGATGATCCTGTCACCGCCAGACCCTATGCTGTGCTAGGCCACAAACTCTATAGCGAATTATTCAAAAATGTGAACCCATTGGGTGCAGCCATACGCATCGGCGGCTATCGTTATCACGTGGTTGGCGTAATGGAACCGAAAGGACAATTGCTCGGCTTTGACCTGGATGATGCCATCTATATCCCGGCCGGACGCGCTATGGAGATGTTTAATCGAGACAGCCTGATGGAGATCGACGTGCTTTACCGTGCTGGCACCGACGCCAGCAAACTCAGCCAGCGTATCCGCGATTTATTACAGACTCGCCATGGCAGCGAGGACTTCAGTATTATCACCCAGGAACAAATGCTCGACACACTAGCCAATATTCTTAACATTCTAACCATGGCCATTGCTGCCATTGGTGGCATTTCACTGCTGGTAGGAGGAATAGGAATACTGACCATCATGACCATTGCCGTCAATGAACGCAGCAATGAAATTGGCCTACTGCGCGCGCTGGGATCTAGCCAGAAACAGATATCTTTTCTATTTCTAAGTGAAGCCATTACGCTAAGTCTGATTGGCGGCATTTTAGGGCTCATCCTCGGTACCGGGGCGACCGTAACACTACAATGGACAACACCTGCACTACCGACACAACTATCGCTAAACTATATTTTATTGGCCGAGCTGATTGCTGTATCCATTGGTCTGATTGCCGGTGTCGTCCCGGCCCGTCGAGCCGCCAGACTTGACCCGGTCGAGGCGTTGAGAGCAGAGTAGCTTTGATAGGTGGTTTTGATTTACAGGAGCAAACATGGACAGGTCTGAACTGGAAAGCAAACTTGAAGAACTGAAACAAAAACAGATCGTGATTGAAAACACCTGGAAGAAGGCCGGCAATCGTGCCCTGCTACAGTTCTTCGTCGAAATCATACCCAAGGTTCTCAATTGCGAGCGCCTGAGTATCTTTATCCACGATCCGATTGATGCCAACCTCTGGGTCCAGTCTGGCACTGGCGTTAAAGAACGGCAGATTGAAGTGCCACAAAAAGGTTCGGTGGTGGGACGCGCCATTGAAACCGGCACAGCTGTTTTTGAAAATGAGATGCAACGCCAGATGGGGCCTCATGATAACGTCGCACTGAAGACCGGCTACGTTACCTACAACACGCTCTGCGTTCCGGTACACGCAGTCACCAGCGACAAAATCACCGGCGCCATCCAGGCGGTTAACAAAAAGGCTGCCTCGGAGTTCAATCAGGATGATCTGGACGTCCTGAAAAAAATGGCCTTTAACATCCAGATGCATCTGGAGAACATGTATCTACGCCAGGAAATGGCCAAGATCTCAACCCAGATGAGCCGGCAGATCTTTTTACTGGAAAAGAAACTGCGGGGGGGATAGCAATCTATTGCTGGAGCAGAAAGCGATTCCGGCCCTGCTCCTTGGCCGAATAAAGCGCCTTGTCAGCACGAATATAGGCATCATCCATTTCATCGCCTGCTGCGAATTCAGCTATGCCGCCGGAGATGGTAATAGGGACCCGCTTACCTTCATAAACAAAGACACAGGACTCCACCCCCCGGCGCAACTTCTCTGCCACAACCCCAGCCTGTTTCAAACTGGTCTCAGGCAACAACACCACAAACTCCTCACCACCCACTCGGGCCAGATAATCTGTCTCACGAATATGGTGGGCCATTGACTTCGCAATCGCCATCAGCGCCCGGTCACCGACCTTATGACCATAAGTGTCATTGATGCGTTTAAAAAAATCAATATCACAGACCAACATGCTCAGTGGAGTACCGTAACGCTGCCAACGGGAAAATTCCTGCGCCACCTGTGTTTCGTAACCCAGTCGATTCGGCACATTGGTGAGCGGATCCGTCATCGCCTGAACACGTTCTTCTACCAAACGGGCGCGCAGACTATCTGACTCGCCTTCCATCTGGGCCAGGCGCTGATTAACGGACTTGAGTTGCTGCTCCAGATCTTCCTGACGCTGATCTTCCTGCTGCCGCTGCTCGGCCAAATGCTGTCGAATATTTTCTATGCTGCCCTGGATCGCGCCTTTCATCTGCACAACATCGGTAACATTCTGAACCGTCAGTTCAATATCATTCACCTGAGCCTTGACCATCGCATCCAACGCACGACCACTCACCAACGAAGCCAGGCGATTGCTCTCTGCACCCTCAACCATAGCATCCAGCTCTTGCAAGTGCTCACCCAACTGTTTAAGGAACAGTTCCAGCTCTTCTTTCTCATGCTCAAGCTGTTGCTGGGCATCAGTCACTAGGGCCACCATGGCTTTAACAATGGCAGACACTCCATCCGCCTTCACCCCGGCGACCAACCTATCTCTCAGGCTTGTGACACGATCGTTGAACTGTGAAGGAAATGACAAACGTTCGATAAAACCAAGCAATGCAGTTTCCAGCACGCCATTATCAACTGCCGCGCCGATATTGCTGGAAGCTGTAGCGGCACTAAAATCGCGTGTCTTTTCAACAGGTTCATCTATCTGAATTGATAGCATTTCATCAGTCGTAACTGACCGCGCCTGCTCACCACCAACAAATATCCTTTTCAACCAACCAACGCTCGTTTTTGAGTCTGTCGCTACAGCCCCTGATACGCCTTCGGCACTCTGGTAAAAAGCAGACACCACCAGCGAGATAAACTGGTTAGCCAGCTGATCAAGCCGATCTTCAGCATCCTTACCCTTAAGGGCTATACGCAATTGCTTTACAGCGGGCTGACAGGAACGGGGAAAATTGATGCTTTCAACTAGCCTTGCCAGCAATTCGAGCCCCGATAGTGATGACGTCGCAGCATCGGTATCGCTGCCTTTGTCATCCATCGTCTTGAGGTAATTCGAAATTTTGGCAATTATATCATCCAGATAGGCGCTCTTGGCCTGATCCTGCAGCGCCCGACGAAGCTTGGTCAGCTGCGTATCCAGTCCAGAATCAAGGCCGGTGGACAACAAGGCCAGGCGGCTTAATCCACGACGCAGGCTCTCATCAGTCAGGTGCCAGGCCCGCTCTTTTTGCTCCAGGTCTTCCAGCGTCTCAAGATACTTGTATTTCCACTTCTCTTGCTCGCCGCTATCATTTGACATCCATCACTCCGCTTACTGTTCTGTAATTCTATCCGACATAAAAAACCTCCCAAAAGGGGGATTATCAATAGCCTCTATATCGTCCCGCATCGAGTTCTTCTTGAGCCCGGACATTTCAGAATAGACGTTAGAGCTGCCCGTCGTGAAACATCAAACTGCTCAAAACCTGATCACCAATACCATCGACGCGAAAACGGCTAATCCCGGCATTGGAGACACTGATGCGAAACATGCTTTCCAGAGGTGCTGCCAAGACATGGCGCACCAACATACGGATCACACCGGCGTGAGCAACCACCAGCACATGCTGACCGGCATAACCCCGCAATAAAGCCTGCCAGGCAGTTGTGATGCGCCGTTCAAAATCAACCATGGGTTCAGCCCCTGGTGGGCAAAAACCTACTGGATCATTATAAAAATTTTGCAAGGCTTGTGGATCCTGTGCTGAAATTTCGTCTTTGCTGCGACCTTCCCATTCACCAAAACCAATCTCAACCAAACGATTATCAAACGACACCGGCAGACCATGGCGCTGCCCCAGCTCCTCGGCAAAAGCGGCACAGCGACTCAATGGTGAACTCACAATACTCTGCCAGGGACAATGACCAGCCACTGCCTCGCGCATCTGCCGCCAACCCTTTTCACTCAGAGGGTCATCAATCTGACCACGGTAACGGCCGCTGCCACCAACAGGTTCTCCATGGCGGATCAAATCAATAATGGTAGTAGATTGACTCATATCAGTTAATTATCTTCCAGCTTCGGCACGTCTGCCTGGACAGGACTGAAGCGTTTTTTTATAGCCTTACGTACCAGGTGTGGAAGCAACAGATGAAACGGCATCCGCAAATAGTGAGAACGAATGTACAACAACCATCGTGCCAGTGGCGTGAGGGCATCATCACAACTGGAGTGGTCTGGCATTAAGGCTCGACCAAACAAGGCATCCATTAACCAAGCGAGAGGCGTTGGCGGTTTGCCAATGGCGGCTGCCGCCCTCATCGTTGCATCCGGCACCGGCGTCTGAAGTATCCGTTGGGTATAACGCAGGGCGTAATAAAGTGGACGCCTCAGATCCATCTCCGCAGCGCGTTCAATCAATCGATCCCAAAAGGTTTCGTCCTTGCTGAAGTGGCGCAGCAGTGCATCCAGATCCACCAGGTCACGCAGGCCATGCTCTAGCTCACCTTCATAAAACAAGTGTGTCGCACTATGAAGAACTATATCCAAACTACTCAATGTGAATACATCTTCATGTTCCGACACAGGGTTCGCGGCAGACATCAATTTATCAGGATCAGGTTTAGCCCGACATGTCTCCGGCAGAATCGTGTGATGCACATCAACCACTGTTTGCCTTTTAACATGTCTAAGTGGCGGTATTTCATGCATCCAGTTACGATAGTACTCTTCGTCGTAGGCATCATGATGACCACCCACCCAGCCGTGCAGCAGCATCGCCTGCTCCACCTCTTCCAGTCGTGTCTTGGGCACCAAGATATCAATATCCGAAAAAATTCGTCCTTGTGCTGGTGCTAGCCCAGCTGCAACATAGGCGGCCCCTTTAAGCAAAACCACCGGAACACCTAAGGGGGCTAAGGCGTGCCGTATTTGAGCAACCTCAAAACGAACAGCCTGTCGCTGTCTTTGCGTCACTCTGCGGGCAGCCTCCAAATGAGCAGCGGGACCCTCTGGCACCTGCTTATCCGCAAGCCGATAATCAACCCTGCCAAGCAAGCGAGAATGATTGGCCTGACGTACCAGCAAGTCCCAATCAGCATTGGAAAAATCCGTGACCAAGCTCGGTGTTAATAAAACATCAACAAGCAAATTATGTGTTTGCTTCATTCGGCAGTGGGCTCAAGTGCATCAAATGTTGCGATGGCATCATCCAAATGACTATAATCAAACCGGTAACTCTCACAGCCATCCATCATTTCTGTCAAAATCTTAAACCCAGCTTCACCAAGCAAACTGTAGTTAAAGGAGTTTTCAGCCAACAACATACACATCTTTGCTTTTGAAACTGGTGTAAGACAGGCCTCAACACCAGACGCGTATTTTGGCATGACAATCCAAGTCGCCTTGGCATGCTCGCCAGCCCGCTCAACACTCTCCAAAGGGGATTTCATATGGCCTATCGTTCCCTTCTTCGTATCCAGATAGGAGGGACCAAAAACTGCATCGGCGGCATAGTCCTTCATAATGTCAATCGATTCATTTTTCAAACTTACCGGCCGTGGCAACGGCACTAACTGACCATCATGCAATGAAATCAAAGCCAACTCATCAGAAAAAAGGCGCCAACCACGACTTACAAGTGCCGCACAAAGTGTACTTTTACCAGAACCAGGTGGGGCCGGAAGAATTGCGGCCATACCATTACGCTCAACCACCGCGCCATGAACAACCAGATAACGATGCATGTGATTTGCTATACACCAATTAAACGTCCACTCAAACATCGGAAACGCCTGTACAAGTGGTAACGGCTTGAAAGGGTGATTGCCATCAAACCCAAATTCAACTTGCGGTTTTAACCAGCGTCGCAGTCCTCGTGGTCGGGCAAGTCGAACATAAAAATCAACAAATTCGCCAGCTTCGACAAGAGGGTATTGGCCATACAACAAATGGATCCCCCGGGCGACACTTTCGATAGGTGATTGCAAACAAACTGTAAAAGGTCCCGTCCTAAATATAACGCCCTCGGTGGAAAGTTTCTGCTGGAGCTTTTCAACAGATAGGGCATCCAGATTCATACGTTAGGGCTCTGTGCAATATTCAATTTCAACAGGGCATCCAAACGCATCTGTATATACGAAAAAAACTCATCATCAACTTCAACGACAAGTTCATCAGCCATAGTACTGATCAACCGATTTTCACTCATACCATCATTCGCTAACATCTCAACCAAACGGAGACTCAGGACGTCGAGTAGATGGGTATTACCAGAAAATCTGTCATAGATGACCGACTCACTATCCCAGACATGGATCAGTGGGTCGAAACCATCTACGAGTTGCCACACTCTTTCAGACATAGGCGGGAAATATTATTTACATTTAGGAGACGAGGAAAAGGCGCACCCGCAAGAAGCAAGTGCATTAATTTACAATGTACCCAATAAGGCTTGTAATTCAGCCGCGTCTCTGTTGTTTTCATTGTACATTTGAAAAACAACCTTGAGCTGTTCAGGCGCCGTTGCGTAATAGGTGTTATAAAGGGCAACCACCTGATCTGGCGACATGCCGTAAACAACACCATTACCAAATCCATCGGTCCCTTCAACCGATGCCCAGGCATTCAAATACGCGGCAGACGAGTGTGCACCCAGTTCATACCAGTCCTTTAAATTCTGATTTGCGTTAGCGTCTACCGAAGCAAAGTTCCACAAAATCTGCATCAAGGTATAGTTTCTATAGTTACCGTCCAGATCGTACAAAAAAAGTTCGCCGTCAAAAATTTCATGGAACTTAGTCCCAGAGTCATCCCATAGTTTCTTGCTTAACTTTCCCGTTTTAGGATTGATGAGTTGTTGACCTTCATTCACACCACCAGGAAAAGGATAGTGATTTTTCCAATAACCCGGCGTATTCCCTCCACATAAATCGTCATAGCCAGGATTCGACAGATTGCCCGACAACAAACCAGAAATGGTGCAGCTATAACCCGCGCCCAATGCCGAACGGCTGTTCAAACTCATGATTACAGGTGCTGCAATCAAACCCGTTTTGGCAAACTTACGCCGTGACATATCGGCGCCCTTATACCCCACGGAAGAAGCGCTACTTTCTTCATGGACTTCCGACGAATTCCGGCCATTGCGAGTGTCGTCACTCATAATCTGCGTGCTCCTGATATACCTACTGCTCAGAAAAGACTTTGCTAAATATACCACATTTCGTGTCCCCAAAATGCGGCCTCAGCCCTATATTAGTAATCCTGCAATAACCATGCCCAAATATAATAAGTAGTTGTATTTTAATTAATTTTAACTGCTCATCACATCAGCACACTCAGCATCGCACTAGTAGCACTGTAAAGTTATCCGACAGCCAAACACAGGCCACGCGCTAACGCCAAAATACCCCTCCCCTCTACCCCACGCAGAAACTGTCTTACCAACCGGTAAACTTACCCACACTCCACGCTGGCAGATACACAGTCAAATCAGCTTGCATTTTCACTGTTATTCAAAGCCGTTTCAGGCCCATTTTCTCAGACAGGCGCACCGCGCGCCTCCCCATTTCAACTACCACGTTTTGCCTGACACATCATCAAACTACAATGAATTGCTTCCATGACCCGGGTATACTAAGAAACCAGTTTAGTCCATTAATTAAGTATAAGGTTGTCCCATGAACAAACCCATCGTCATTATTGGCATTGGAGAAATGGCTGGCGTGTTTGCTCGCGGCTTTCTGCGCACAGGACACCCAGTCTACCCCATTACCCGCGAGATGAATCTGGAAGCCGAGGCAAACACCATTCCAAATCCAGAGTTTGTACTGGTTGCAGTGGGCGAAGCAGACCTGCAAGCAACGCTGCAACAAATCCCCAGCCAATGGCATGACAGGCTGGTTCTGCTGCAAAATGAGCTACTCCCCAGAGACTGGCTGACCTACCCATTCACCAACCTGACCATCATTTCGGTCTGGTTTGAAAAGAAAAAGGGCCAGGATGCCAAAGTACTGTTAGCCTCACCCACCTTCGGCCCTCACGCCAACACTATCAAACAGGGACTGGCCAGCATCGGCATTGCCTGTCGAGTGGTTGACTCTGCCGCCGAGATGCAATACGAGCTGGTACGCAAGAATGTCTACATCGTCACTACCAACATCGCCGGACTCAAGGTTGATGGCAACGTCTTCGAACTATGGCGTGAGCATGAAGCGCTGGTTCGCGCCGTTGCCAGCGATGTGATGGATATTCAGCAGGCCCTGGTCAACGAGGCGCTGCCCCGTGAACGCCTGATTAAAGGCATGCTGGAGGCCTTTGAGGCTGATCCAGCACATAAATGCATGGGCCGCTCTGCCCCGGCACGACTGCAACGTGCGCTGGAACAGGCCGGCCAAACCGGGCTCAGTGTTAGCAGCCTGAAACAAATCGCTGGCAATCAGATCTAAACGAATGCAGCCCGTGAATCACTTACTAATCAGGGTGCCAAGTGGTGTTAACAAGATATCTCATAAATCAAGCACATGACTAGAAGCAGACGACATCGCCCAGGCAAGCCCAAACTAATCGGACTGCCATTGGCAACACTGCTGACAACATTGGCCATCAGTGGCATTAGCAGTGCCGATGATTACGAAGTCACCGACCTGGGCGTCAACTTTAAACCCCTGAGCATCAATGAAAACGGCGTCATCACGGGCATTGATACCAGCACTGCCACGCCAACCGCAGTGATCTACCGTGACGCCACCCTGATTCCACTAGGCAGCCAAAGTTACGCCCAGGACGCCAATGAAAGCGGACTAACAGTCGGTTATGAAGTTAACAACCCACTGAATCAGGCCTTGCTTTGGGACAATGAACAGCTGTCTGTTGAGCTGCAACAGTTCAGCGGCCTGGTGGAGGCCCGCAGTATCAACAGCTTCAATGAGATCGTCGGCGCGCGCCAAACCGAAAACAACTATCAACGCGCCTTCAGCTACGACATGTTTAGCGGCAGCCTCAGCACCCTCAGCACACTGGGTGGCGCCAACGCATGGGCCAACCAGATCAATGATCGCGGCCACATTACCGGTGGCGCAGAAGACGAGCTGGGCAACGCCGAGGCCTTTCGCTTCGACGGCAGCAAAATGAACAAACTCGGCCGGCTTGACGGCTATCGGCATAGTGAAGGACTGGACATCAACGAAAAAAATGCGGTGGTCGGCACTGCCTACAACAGCCGCGATAAATACACTGGCAAGCGTGCCATTTATGCCGCCGAATTCCAGGGACTGGTAAATCTGGGCAGCCTCAATCACGACATAGACAGCAGCGCCAAGGCCATCAACAATGAAGGCATTATTGTTGGCCAGTCAACCCGTCTCAATGGTGATCAGCGCGCCTTTCTCTATCGCACAGCCGGTATCGACAGGCTGCTTATCTATGCCGATCCCCAGGCATCCGAATATGTCTACACCACCAGCACAACAGGCAAAGGCGTTGCCAAAAGCCTTGACCGTGGCCAGACCTGGCGCACAATCAATAACGGCCTGCCTGAGATCCCCATCAATGACCTCGCTTTTCATCCCAACGATAACAGCCTAATCTATGTCCCCACCGACAGTGGCATTTACGTCAGTGAAAACGGTGGCGAAGAATGGCGTTTTCTTGACATCACCAGTGGCATTGCAGGCCTGGAGGCGGGTTTTCCCAGCAAATTTGCTACCTATGCTGTTTACTTTAACGTACAACAAAATAACACCATACACATCTACGTTGGCAGTGAAATCGGTATCTTTTATAGCCGCGACGATGGCACAACCTGGGAACTCAGTGATAATTCAAACACCTTCAGCAGCTTTGTGTTTGCTGCGCAGTCGAACGCTGGCACGAGCTACGTTTTTGTTGCCACATCAGACGGCGTCTACCGTTCAACCAATAATGGCAGCAGCTGGGAACAGGTTAATGGCCAGGGCCAAACGCGCCTGATCAGCCCTAACATTACCACCGTGCAATTCGACCCCAGAGACCCATCCATCATTTACGCCGGCAGCAATGGCAACGGAATGTACATTGGTAGAAATATTACCGACTCAGTTCAGTGGGAACTCATCAACGACGGCCTGGAAACCCTGGTAATCAACAACATACTCGTTGACGACAGCAATGACCCGTCAAGACTCTATATCGGTGCCAATGATTCACTCTATAGCCGCACCACTCTGTTTTCAGATCAGTGGAAAAAAATCGACAATTTTACCGGCCGTGGTGGTCTATCACTATCACTATCGAATGATGGCAACTCCAAAACACTGTACGCATCCAGTTTCGATGGTGAAATCCAGCGTTCTGACAATAGGGGGGCAACAGACGAGACAGCCGTACTGGGGACAAGCTGGACCACCATCACACCCACGGTTGCCTCTAGCGATGTATTCAACCTGAGCATCATACCGTGCAGCAACCCGTGCGAGAGTAAAATTTATGCCGGCGGCCCAAGGGGGCTTTTTTCAACCACATCAAACACAGATATCGTTGACTCCACCTGGAATGTGGCATACAGCGGCCCGAAAATTGTATCCATGGCCTACGACAACAGCACGTCACCAACACTGATATGGGCAGGCTCATTTGACGACGGTGTATTTGCCTCTGATGACAACGGTGCCAACTGGATCGCAAAAAACAACGGCATAGACAATCGCAACATTCTCGATCTCAAAGTCGATACCACGGTGACACCGGCAATTCTCTATGCAGCGACACTAGGCGGCGTTTTTAGCAGCACCGACAGTGCTGACAGCTGGCAGGCATCAAACAAAGGGCTGACCAATCTATCTGTTTACAGCCTGGCGCTGGACACCACCGCCAGCCCCAAGATCCTCTATGCCGGCACAGCCAATGGTGTCTATCGCAGCAACGAGCAGGACCGCAGATGGTCCCCCACCAATATCGGCCTTGAGGACACCGACATCGCCAAACTGTTTATCAACCCTGCTGACAACAAAATGATTCTCGCCGCCAGCACCTCAACCGGACTGTGGCGCAGTACAGACCAGGGCCTGAGCTGGGTCAGCCTTAACAGTGGCACCACCGCCAGTTTGGGCAACACAAATATCTTTGATATTGCTCATGACACGGAAAACCCAGGTACTTTCATTGCTGCCACCAAGGGCGGCGTCTATAAAATCACTAATGCCTTCTGTGTTACAGACCCGGCCACCACCTGCTGGGACTGGGCAGCCATCAACGGCGTTAGCGGCAACCCGGACAAAACCACACTGGCAAATACCAGTATCTTTGCTGTCGCCATTGGCTATGACCTTACCGCCCCAGCCAGCCCAATCACCCACTACTTTGCCGGCACCGAAATCGACGGCGTCTACAAACGTTCGAATGTGGGGACCACAACGGAGACCGAGTGGGAGCTAATGAGCGAAGGGCTCACCTCCCAAGTTAACAAGATGCAGCCCCTCAACAACATCATCAATGACAGCAACTGGGACCTGCGCGACGCCACCGATATCGACAACCTGGACCACATTGTCGGTTTGGGCTATTTCAATGGTCAGTTACATGGTTACTTGCTGACCCCGACCTTATCCAGCCAGGTAGTGCTACAGGCCGAGCTGGAGCTGACGATGTACAGCACACCAGAAACACTAAAAGCAAATGTCCCCATAACCTATGAGCTTAGCGTCATTAATCATGGCCCGGAATCCGCAAACAACGTCCAGCTAACCGACTGGTTGCCGCCCAACGCCCTGTATCGTTTTGTTTCCATCAGCCAAGGAGTTTGCAGCAAGTCAACGTTGGACCCGCCTGTTATCCGCTGCAACATTGGCAGCATTAAGGTTGGCGAACAGGTCAATGTCACCATCACCATGGAACCACAACAGGCCGAGATCAATCTGCGCAACATCGCCCGCATCAAGGCAGACGAACGCGATCCGGACTTCAGCAACAACACCGTTGGCACAGATCAAACCCTCACCATCGACCGCTGCTTTATCGCCACCGCTGCCTATGGCTCATTTCTGCACCCACATGTCAGCAGCCTGCGCGATTTTCGTGATGAATACCTGCTCAGCAACGCCGCGGGCAGGATGTTTGTCGATCTCTATTACCAATACTCGCCAGCATTGGCAAAATTTATCTCTGACCGTGAAAGCCTGACATGGCTGACCCGCATCGCCTTGGCACCACTGGTCTACGCCATCATCTATCCACTCTGGTTCAGTCTGGGATTGCTGTTGCTCACCTGCCTTTATCTCCACCGGCGCCGGGCACAGAAACAAAAAACAAGCTCACTAAGCATCTCATTTTAGAACCCGTTGCTCCAGCCTGAGTAACAGGCTGGCGTAAGCAGTCCTGGCCAGTCCCCAGGCAAACAGGGCACCCAGGCTATTGGCTGCAATATCGGCGTACTCGAACAGACGATACGTGGTTTGTCCCTGCAACAGCTCAATCAACAGCCCCATTGCAATAAACATCGCCAATAACAACAAATGACGCGAACCTTGATAGAGCTGGACAAACCAACTCATCAGTATGAAATAGGAGAGAAAATGGCCAACTTTGTCACTGTGCTCAACGCTTATAACGTCGCTAGGCACAGGCGTTAATGATAGATAAAACACCAGCATAACCAGCGCCACGCCGCACAACCACCACAATGAAAAATGAGCCAACTGGCGTCGTGAATTATTGAAACCAGGCATCAAGCCAGCCACCTGACTATTCCACTGGCCACAGCCAGGCAGCACCACGGACGCCACTGGAATCGCCAAACATGGCCGGCAGCAGCTGCGTTGCCACCGTATCGGAAAAGACATACTGACCCCATAGCTTGGGCACTCGCTGATAAAGACTATTAATATTAGAAACACCACCACCCAGCACGATCACATCCGGGTCGACAATATTGATTACCGCCGCCAGCGCCCTGGCCAGGCGATCCTCATAACGAGCCATGGTCTGCTCGGCCAAATGTTCACCCTTAATGCAACGTTGTGCCAACTCTGCCGCCGTTAAACGCTGGCGGGTAAGATCATAATGATCCCGGCTCAAGCCAGCGCCACTGAGATAGGTCTCGATACAACCCCGCTTACCGCAATAACAGGGCGCGCCCCGGTGTTCATCCCAACGTGGCCACGGCAGCGGATTATGCCCCCACTCACCGGCAATGGCATTAGGCCCTCTGACCAGCTGGCCATTGATTACCAGGCCACCACCCGTCCCGGTACCAATAATCACCCCAAATATATTAGCCATCCCTTGGGCAGCACCATCGGTTGCCTCGGACAAGGTGAAACAATCGGCATCATTGGCCAGCCTAACCGGACGGCCCAAGGCGGCAATGATATCCTGTTCCAAGGGTTTGCCATTCAACCAGACCGAATTGGCATTTTTGATCAATCCATTGGCGGGTGAAATAGCACCCGGAGTGCCTATCCCAACCGTGCCCTTCATGCCGGTGCACTGCTCCGCTTCTGTGACCAGCGAAGTAATCAGTTCAATGGTTGCCTCATAATTTTCGCGCGGCGTTAAAACCCGATGACGAAACAACTCATTACCATCATTGGCCAAGGCAATCACCTCGGTTTTGGTACCGCCCAAATCAATCCCGATCCGCATAGTCATCGTTCCTCTCCCGCCAATAATCGTCGAAAGTAACGCCAATCAAATGCCTGGCCTGGATCCGTCTTACGACCCGGAGCAATATCACAATGGCCAACAATTCGCTCCGGAGTAATCCCGGGATAGGCCGCCATCAAGACAATGCAGAGCTCCACAAGTCGCTCATATTGAGCCGTTTCATAGGCCTCATCATCACAACCTTCCAGCTCAATACCAATAGAGAAGTCATTGCAGCGCTCACGGCCATCAAAACAGGATTCACCCGCATGCCAAGCCCTCTCATCAAGGGCAACAAATTGCACCAGTTCACCATCACGGCGAATCAAGAGGTGTGCCGACACCTGCACCCCGGCAATCCCAGCAAAATAGGGATGCCCATCGGGCACTAGACTATTACAAAAAAATGCCTCAATTTCCGGGCCACCGTACTGTCGCGGAGGCAAACTGATACCATGCACCACCAACAAGTCTATCTCGCCCCCCGGCGGGCGTAGGTCATGGTTAGGTGACGCTACCCGTCGCGCCGTATTCAACCAGTAATTATCAATTGATAGTGTCATTAACCAAGTGTATTGTCAGATATATTATTGGAAAAACACCAGTCTACCTGAAAATATCCCTGAAACGCCAAAGGCCCGCATACGTCAACTCACCGGCACCGACCATATAAAAGTGATGATGCGGCGGCATCATAAAACGCTTTGATAGGGGGCGACTCAATCTAAATCAACTTTAGATCATTCACCACACACAAAAAGTGTATAGGGTCACCCCAAAAGACAAAAAGCCCGCAAATGCGGGCCTTGAGCACTCATAAAAATATCTAGGACAAGCACTAGTGCATAGCAGCAACATTCCTTATCCGTATCACCACATCAACAGCCTCAGCCACAGTGCCTTCGGGCAACGCAGGCAATTCACCCAGCGACAAATCACCGTGTTTCACATCCATCAACTCACCGGTATCAATATTGTAAAAGTGATGATGGGGTGACATGGTTGGATCGTAAAAAGCTTTGCTCGGATCGACGATCACCTCGCGCACCAAGCCCTTACGCGCAAACAGACCCAAGGTGTTATATACCGTTGCCTTGGAAACAAGCGCACGCTGTTTGTTGACCATGGTTAGTACCTGGTCAGCCGAAACATGCTGTGGCTCAGCAAATATCACCTGAGCGATTTCAACACGCTGCTGAGTCGGGTTGACCCCTTTAGTTCTCATTAAATCAATCACTTCTGCGCGTGAAAGTGGAAATTTCTCATTCATAATCGCCCTACCAATTCAGCCTAAGAATAATCTAACATCAATATATCTTACTAACACACTGGGGATTATCAATATAAATAACACAAAACTATACATTCCACCTATAGGGAACTGGATCAACAATGGGCTCAAGCCCCAGCATCAAATCCACCAATAAACGCGCCGATGCCGGCCCCATGGCCACACCATTGCGAAAATGACCAACACTGACAAACAAACCCTCAACCTCAGGATGCGGCCCGATACAGGGTATGCCATTAGGTGAACCTGGCCTAAGCCCGGCCCAATGATTGACAATCGGCACGTCAGCCAGCGCCGGCACCATCACTTCAGCGGCAGACTGTAATTGCCGTCGCGCCGGCTCGGTCAGGGACTTGTCAAAGCCCATATACTCGAGGGTGCTACCCGCTAAAATATGGCCGTCGCGACGCGGAATTATATAGTGCCCGCCAGCGAGGATAAGCCGCTGCACCAACCCCGGCTCAGCCTTATACAACAACATCTGCCCCTTGACCGGTCCAACCTCCAGCCCTTTATACAATTCCGCCAGAATCTGTTCGCTCCAGGCACCACCTGCCACCACAATACTTCTGGCCGACAGCTCAGTCTCAGCTGTTTTCACGCCTGTGACCTTGCCACCCTGGCATATCAGCTCTTCAACAGCACAGTTTTCCCTGAACTGCACCCCCAGCTGGCGACATGCCTTAATCAACGCCTGTAATAGACGCGGATTACGCACCTGACCGATCTGCGGCAGCCATAAGCCCGCCGTTGGCCGCCCCAGGCGCGGTTCAATCTCAGCCGCTTCAGCGGCACTGACCCGGTGCATCTCAGCATCATGCCGTTCTGCCCACAGCAAAGCCTGATCACTCTCATCCGTCGCCTGGATCAGCAAACCGCTCTGAATAAACTCGGCATCCAGCTCAGACTCGACCAAAAGATCAGCCGCCAAGCGACAGTAGTGGCGCTGGCTCCAGCTAGCCAGGGCCGTTACCGGCTCGGGATAGCGCCAGGGATATAAAGGGGAAAGGATACCGCCACCAGCCCAGGACGACTCACGTGCCAGCTCACCTCGCTCAACCAGCATCACCTCAGCGCCAGCCAAACGTAACTCCCGTGCGGCCAACAAGCCCGTCAGGCCACCGCCAATAATCAGATAATCAACCATGGCGCAATTATCTCACATTCCGGACATCTGCGGCGGCTGAACCATTCATCGGGCCAGCCCTACCGCTAAGTCATTATGGGCTCAACTCTGCCTCACCCCTGACCGATAACCGTTACGTGAGAAATGAATTAGGCCGTTGTAACAGCCAAGGTTATGTAGATGAATCCATTTAAAAACAAGACGTTAAAAACAGGAAACGACAAGGGCTTCACCCTGGTTGAGCTGATGATTACCCTCTCCATCGCCGCCATATTGATGTCCATGGCCGTGCCCAGCTTTACCACCGCCATTAAAAACAATCGCCTCACCACACAGGCCAACGAATTGATCTCCAGCCTCAACTATGCCCGCAGTGAAGCCATACGCCGCGGTGCCAGTGTCACCCTTACTAGCGCCTCAGCGAACTGGCACACCGGCTGGACTGTCACTGACAAAGACAATGTAGTTATTCGAAACCACACCGCCTTTGATGGCAGCAGCAGCCTGGTCGGCTCGGCCACCACACTAACCTACAAGAGCACCGGTTTTATAAACGGCGCATCGGCCATCACGTTCACACTTTGTGATGACCGCACCGCCGAAACCGGCCGCGCCATTTCCATCTCGCTGACGGGTCGCCCCAGTGTCAGCAACACCACCTGTTCATGAGGAGAGACTCAGGCATGCAACTTAAACAACATAATGCCGGATTCACTATGATCGAGGTATTAATTACCATGATAATCCTCTCCATCGGCCTACTCGGCCTGGCCGGTATGCAGGCCAACGGCCTGAAGAGCAACCACCTCGCCTACGTCCGCAGCCAGGCCACCCTGCAAGCCTATGACATGAGTGACCGAATGCGCGCCAATATGGCCGGGGTAAACGCCGGCAATTACAATAATATCGACACCAGCACGATCACGGGCACCCAACCCGATTGTGAGGCTGGCACCTGCATCCCAACCGACTTAGCGAAATATGATGCCAACACCTGGAAAACAAACTTGGCCGGGAATCTCCCCAAGGGTCAGGGCAAGGTGGCCATGGCCGCCGGAATCACCACCATCACCGTAATGTGGGATGACGACAAAGAAGGCACCGGCACCGATTGCACCGGCAGCGCGGCAGAGAATCTCAAATGTTTTCAGGTAGAGCTGCAACTATGAACAGACCAATCGATAAACAGCAGGGGCTATCGCTTATCGAGCTAATGATAGCGATTGTCATCAGCTCATTATTAATGGCTGGCACCATTCAGATCTTTGTCAACAATAAGCAGACCTACCGGGTACAGGAGGCACTGTCACGGCTACAGGAAAATGGCCGCTTTGCCATGCAGTTTCTGACCAGGGACATTCGCATGGCAGATTTCTGGGGCTGTGCCGGTAGCGCATCAAAAGTAACCAATCGGGTTCAATCTGCTGACGGTGGCATCACCGTTCCGCCTATCGATATGGGCACCGGCGGTGTCAACGGCACAGATAATACGGGCCTGAATGGTTCAGACAGCATCACCCTTCAAGGGGCCTATGGCTCGGGCCTAAGCATCGCCAGCCACAATGTCAATGACGCCTCATTCAGTCTCAATACCGTAAATCATGGCCTGGTGGATGGTGACCTGGTTTTGGCCACAGATTGCAACAAGGCCGATCAATTCATGATCACCAACGCCAACTCAGGCTCAACCGTCACCATCGTTGGCAACACTGGCGTCGCACATAACAACCTTGAAAACAGCGGCAAACCAGCGCTGCAATACCCGGAAGGCGATATACTTAAGGTCTTCAATTACGGTTACACGATCAAGGCTGGTGCCAGTGGTGAACCCGCGCTGTTCCGTAGGATCAACAGCACCGACCAGGAACTGGTCGAAGGCATAGAGAACATGCAAATCAAATACGGCGAAGATACCGATAGCGACGGCACCGCAAACATCTATCGTGACTCAGGCGCCGTGGCCAACATGGAAAATGTCGTTAGCATCCGCATCACCCTGACAGCCAGAACCCTTGAGGACAACGTATCGCTAAGCGGCGGCCGAATCACCCGCGCCTTCTCTTCAACCATCACAATCCGCAATCGGGTTAGTTAAACCGGATGACTCAGAACATGCACAAAGAGAATATACCGACAGCCCAACAACAGACCGGTGCAACACTGATTGTCAGCCTGTTGATATTGCTGGTGATGACCCTGCTCGGCGTCACCGCCATGCAGACCAACATCCTCGAAGAAAAGATGTCGGGTAACAGCAAGGACGTGTCGCTGTCACTGCAGGCGGCTGAGGCCGCACTACGTGAAGCTGAGGCCTATGTTGAAACCATCGTCTCACCAGCGGCAGCCTTTGATGGCACAACTGCCTGGCTCTATCCAGATGGTAACAATATCGATATCTACGCTGCCGCCACCTGGAACACAGCGAGAAGCTATCAAACTGGTGATATCACCGGCGTCACCACCCGGCCAAAATACTTCATTGAATTGTATGGTGAAATTGGTTCTGCAAGCACCGACATAAATATCAATGGCTATGGTGAGTCATCAGGCACAGCCAACATTAGCGGTTTCCGAGTAACAGCCAGGGGCACGGGTGGCTCGAATGAAACGGTCACCATACTGCAATCTTATTACGCCAAAGCCTTCTAAAAATACTAAGCCTGATACCAGACCGGGAGTAGAACCATGAGACATAGCAACAACACCATTAAACAGGACATCTCCGTAACCGTCTGCGCACTTACTCTCGCTCTGTTTCAGGCCCAGGCCTTTGGTGCCCCCGGCTCACTATCTAACCAACCACTCTATGTTGGTCCTGCTGTTGAACCCAATATATTTCTACTCTCTGATGATTCAGGCAGCATGGACTGGGAAGTTATGACCACAGGCCCTGATGGTCTGTTCACCGGCACACAGCCTGACGGCAGCAACCCTGCAGGTGCCGGTGATATGAAACATCGTGATGTTTGGAATGATGGCACTGCAGATTGCCCACCACCGCCTAACAGTTTCTATCTTTATATCGCTGAATTTGCCAGCAATGATCTCGGCATTGCCACTTGCTATGTTGCAGACGAGGAGGCTTGGCGGATACGCAACAGCGACTTCAACCCACTCTATTTTGATCCAACGAAAACCTATTCGCCTTGGGAAGGAGTTGATATTAACGGTATTGCCTTTGGCGACATCGACATTACCAACGCCCCTGACGACCCTTATGATCCACAAGAAACCATCGACTTAACCCAGCGCAACGCCAATTCAGATCTTTATCCTGATTCTTGGGCAGTCCCAACCACCAGTGACAGGGATAACGACGGCATAGCTGATGGTTTTCGTTATTACACCTGGTCCGACAAAGATGGTGACGGTCTATTTGATAATGGTGAAGAAACTGAATTCTTGATCAAAGACCAGGATGCAGCAACACAACAAAATTTCGCCAACTGGTTTGGATATCACCGTAAACGGGAATATGTTGCCAAATATGCGCTCAGCAAGGCCACCTCGAACCTCACCGGCGCACGAATTGGCTACGGCACAATCAATGACAATGCTAGCAACAGCATAGAAATTGCAAGCATGAATCTTGAACCAGATGTGGGCAACAAAAAAATTCTGTTTGATAAATTATATAAAACCAGCTCTGCCAACATCACTCCTTTACGGCAAAACCTGGAAAAGGTTGGAAAATATTTTGATTACGTTAATGATAGTTTTTTCGGTAGTACCAGCAGTTACACCGACCCTATTCTAACTGCCTCAGATTACGGCATGTGCCAGAAAAATGTAACCATTTTAATGACTGATGGCTTTTACAATGGCCCAGCTCCCGGTGTGGGCAATGCAGATGCCAATACGGCCAATGCCTTTGATGGTGGCTATTATGCTGATGACCACTCAAACACGCTTGCAGATGTCGCCATGCATTATTACAAAAATGATCTTTCCTCTATGACTGATGAGGTGCCTGTTTCCAGCACAGATAGTGCCAAACATCAACACATGAATACCTACACTGTCGCATTCGGTGTTACCGGCACCCTGGATCCCGACGGCACGAAGACACCTTCAGACCCATCAGACACCGACCCTGCCAATGCTGGCTTCGTCTGGCCTGATCCAAACAACGGCAATCTCGAAAAGATCGATGACCTGTGGCATGCCGCCTACAATGGCCGCGGTGACTTTTTCAGCGCCCAGAATCCAGCCAGCCTGGTGAACGCACTACAGGCCGCCATTAACACCGCTTCTAAAGGCACCAGCTCTGCTGCTGCGGTTGCCTTTAACACCACCACTCTGGATACCGGTTCTGTGGTTTACCAGGCCAAATTCAACCCAGCGGAAGATTGGAAGGGCGAGCTGACCTCAACTGCCCTGAATGCAGACGGCTCCATTGCTGCCAGCCCGACCTGGAATGCAGGTGAAGAGTTAACCTCCAGCGATGAAGCATCCCGCGTTGTCTGGACCTACAGGAAAGACACCTCAACAGGTGTCGCCTTTAAAACCCTGGCTGATTTATCAACTGCGCAACAGAATGACCTCAACATGGGACCATCAGCTGCCGATGGCAATGGCCAGGAACGCATTGATTATCTGCGTGGCGATACATCCAACGAGTCAACCGGGCTAAATTTTCGTGATAGAACCAATATCCTCGGCGACATCATCCATTCAAATCCTGTTTATGTTGGCAAACCCCAATCCAACTACCCCAATGCTGCGCCATTCGGCAGCGCGGCTGCACGCTACTCAACCTTTGCGGACGCTTATGAAGACCGCGACGGCATCGTCTACGTTGGTGCCAACGATGGCATGCTGCACGGTTTTAGTGAGTCTAGTGGTGAAGAGATTATCGCCTATGTGCCCAATGCCGTCTTTTCAAATGCAGCAGGTAAAGGCCTGCACTACCTGACCGACCCGGCCTACTCACACAATTATTATGTTGACCTCAGCCCAACGGTGGCGGATGTTTACCTCAATTCTTCAGCCTGGAAAACCGTGCTAGTAGGTGGCCTGCGTGCCGGTGGCCGCGGCATCTTTGCCCTTGATGTCACCCACCGCACCAGCGCTGCTGCAACCAATACATTTACCGATGCCAATGCCGCCAGCAAGGTATTGTGGGAATTTGACAGCAGTGACAACTCCAACCTCGGTTATACCTTTTCCAAGCCCACTATTGCCATGATGGAAAATGACAAATGGGCCGTCATCTTCGGTAACGGCTATAACAGCGACGACGGTGAAGCATCGCTGTTTATCCTCTATATCGATCAAGGCCTGGATGGCACCTGGTCCGCAACTGACTATGAAGAGATCAAAACCGGTGTCGGCACCAGCGGTACCAAAAATGGTCTATCTACCCCAGCGGTAGTCGACACAGATGGTAATGGTCAGGCAGACCGCGCCTATGCCGGTGATCTGTTTGGTAACATGTGGGTCTTTGACCTTAGCGCAACCAATGCCAGCCAATGGACGGTGGCCTATAAACAGGGCAGCACACCCAAGCCTATGTTTACCGCCCAAGCCAACCAGGCCATTACCTCGAAACCAATCGTCGCCTTACAGGCCGCTGAAGTGACAGGCACTACTGGCGATCCAAACCTGATGGTGTTTTTTGGCACTGGCCAATTCATAGTTAACGGTGATAAAACGACTACTGATAGCCAAAGCTTTTACGGTATTTGGGACGAAGGTAATCAAGAGATGACCGTTTCTGATCTAACTCTACAACCTCTCATTGAGAGTGGCGGCACGCGTACCACTAACGACCCAGCCACCGCTATCCCATACGATGGTGGTAATAATGCCAACAAAGGCTGGTATCACAACCTGCCAACCAGTGGCGAACGCGTAGTGGTCAACCCCAAAATACGTGGTCAATATGTCTTCTATAACACCCTGATCCCAGGCACTGAACTATGTAAACCAGAAGGTTATGGCTGGTTAATGGCGATCAAACAATCCGATGGCTCCATGTCTGACACCCCAATATTTGATGTTGATGGTGATGGTGACATTGATGAAGATGACGTGCAAACCGCCGGTGTCAAAATGGATAACATACCAGCAGGTTCCAACTTTCTTAGTGATGTCATGTACACCCCGGATGATGAAGGTAATGTTGATGTCAAGAAGGTCGACACTGGCATTAGTGAGGCCTCTGGCCGCATGTCCTGGCAGGAACTCTACCAAGAGTAATATGATACAGCCCTTACCAATACAGATAGGATAGGATAATATAAATGAAACAATTCAAATTGACTGCTTTTATTTTCCTGCTCACAATACCGTTCAGCATCTATGCAGCCCCACCTTCAAACAGTTTCTCAATTAAACCTAGCAATATGGGGAATATTGATCAGATCAATATTGTTAAAGGTGAAATTATTATAAATGACATGCAAATGCTTCTTTCCAAAACTGCCAAAGTCCATAATCCGGACAAAAAATTCAGCTCTAACCGAGATTTGCGACAAGGAATGAATATCAAATTTAACAGCACAATAATGGACAAAAAAAGAATGATTACCGAAGTATGGGTTTTACCAGACAATTAAGCCTATACAGTTTAGAACCAAAACAAACAAAAACCGGGACTTAGACCATGAACAAAACAAAACCAACTGGTTTTACATTAATCGAACTGATGATCGTAGTCGCCATCATCGGCATCATCGCCGCTATTGCCTACCCGGCCTATCAAGATCAGGTGCGCAAGGCCAAACGTTCTGATGGCACATCAAAGATCATGGATGCCATGGCTCGGCAAGAGCGTTATTACTCTGAACAAAACACATACACCCTGGACATGGCCGAACTATACGGTGCCGGTAATGACCCGGTAGATTCTGACGAGGGTCATTACAAAATCGACGGTGCACTCTGCACCAACCCTAACCGGACCATAAATCAGTGCGTAAATCTCATCGCCACCGCCCAAGGCGGGCAGGCAACCGATGGCAACCTGACCCTGGACAGCACCAATACCAAGACTGGCAACTGGTAAACTTTAGTTCACCAGCAACATCAAGGGCGATTCAGCAGAGACGCATCGCCTTTTTATTTACCCCGGCAAACCTCTACACACCACCCAATAACCGCTCGTCGGCTGCAAACTACCACTCAGTAGTATCACCCCCAGCCACAACCTAACAACAACACACTCTTATGCTAGTCTTGGCCAAGATCAACAAGTGGCTACGAACTTATGTATGGGGATACAACACACTGCCGCCAGGCGGGCTTCAGTCTGATCGAGGTATTGGTCACCGTAGTGGTTTTATCGATCGGCTTGCTCGGCGTCGCCGGCATGCAGGCCAGCGGCCTGCGCAACAACCACGCCGCCTACACCAAGACCCAGGCCACCAATCTGGCCATGGACATGGCCGAGCGGATTCGCGCCAACCCCAAGGGCCGGGCAAACTATGTTGGCTTTAATAGCAAAAGTGCCCCAGCCAATTCCCCAGGCTGTATCAGTGCCGGTTGCAACCCAACCCAGTTAGCCGAACATGACAAGTTCGAGTGGAGCCAACCACTCAATGCCAACACCAAACCCGTACTTCCGGCTGGCCGAGGCCTTGTCACTCAAAGTGGAGAGCAGTTCACAGTCACCCTCTTCTGGCGTGAAATTGCCTACGACGGCATGATCCGCAATACCTGCGGCGAAACAGATCTCGCCGCTGATATGGCCTGCTTCCAGATGAGTTTCCAGCCATGATCAACATGAAACGAAAACAACGCGGCCTGTCCCTGATCGAGCTAATGATTGCCACCAGCCTGAGCTTGATTCTGACTACAGGTGTAATCCAGATTTTCAGTTCCAGCAAACAGACCAGTCGCGTTCAGGACTCACTGGCCCGACTACAGGAAAACGCCCGCTTTGCCCTTGACCTGTTGGCCCATGATATTCGCATGGCGGGACAACTAGGCTGCAACAGCAATGCCAGCCTCAATTATGCAACCGCACTCACCAATCATGGCGCTAGTATTTTTGGCTATGAACATGACCAACTGCCGGCAAACTCTGCACTGGTAGTCAACAATGCAAATCCGCAGCGTGACAACATCGTTGCCGATACTGACACCATCATCATTTTAAGCGCTTCACCCAACACCATTCCGGTTAGCAGTAATGGCACCGTAACAACAATCACAGCACCAGATGCCAACACCATCAATAATATCGATGCAGGAGACCCACTATTAATCAGCGACTGCGATAACGCCGACCTGATCATAGCCGGGGACATCAATGATAATGTGATTACAACCAGCCCATTCAGCAAGGCCTATCGCGACTTTTCACAACTGGCAGCACTGAATTACAACGCCTATTACATTCGAGAAAATAATAACCAAAAAAATCTATATCGTTCCACAGTCAATGGCATCGCCAATGTTACCCGCATAAATTCAGACCCACTGCTGGAGGGCGTAGAGAACATGCAGATTCTCTACGGCGAAGATATCAACGGTGATGGCAGCTCAATCCGCTATGTTGATGCAACAACCATCGGCGCGGACATGAGCAAGGTCAGCAGCATTCGCATCCATTTGCTGTTAGCCACGCTAGAAGATGGCCTGGCCACCGAGCCACAAACCTATTGGTTCAACGGCGCTGACCACAGTGCCACCGATGGGCGCCTGTACCGCAGCTTCACCACCACCATTCAACTACGCAACCACATCAAGGCATAGCGATATGGACAAGCAAAATGGTTCCGCACTGATTATCAGCCTGCTAATGTTATTGGTATTGACCATGCTCGGCATCACCAGCATGAGCACCTCGACCCTGGAAGAGAAGATGGCGGCCAATGATCGCAACCAGAAGCTTAACTTTCAGGACGCAGAAAGTGCCCTGGTTGAGTCAGAGACCGAGATCATTAATGCCGACTGGCAGAGTGATATTAACAGTCAGATCATTGGCGCCAATAACGACCCCTATTACAAAACCGACGAATCTGTCGCCTATCACGACAATGGCACCTGGGCCGCCGGCGCCTGTAAAGAGACCTCAACTAATAACTGCTATGTGGTTCAACTGATCGCCGAACAAGGACCGCTGACACTGGATGGTGGTTATGGCCAGGCCGACCAATCAAACAGAAGAAACCTCAAGCTGAATATAACCGCCCGCAGCACTGCGCTCGCCACCACCATGGTGCAGAGCAGCATCGACAAAACAGATATTCCAGAAATTTAATTCATTGCAGGCAGACATGGTCATGAAGCTATCCCTATTCCGCAGCAGCCTGACATACACACTAACACTTGTTATCGGCAGTGTTTTCAGCGCACACGCCGCACCCGGCACCATTGCCCAGCAACCGCTGTTTCTGCAAAGCTCAGTTGCAGCCAATATCTTTTTCCTGAATGACAATTCCAGCAGCATGCAATGGGAGTTAATGACCAAGGATTACAGCGAAGGCGGTGGCCTAAAAGAGGGTAGCGATGGGCTGACACCTGCACTGATAAACAACCCCGACTGCGCCAAGGCGACTCTCTACGAATTCATCCTGGAAACAAGCAATAGAAACGGTTGCGATACTGCTGCGGAAGAAGAGTGGCGCGCCCGCTTCCACGGATACAACTCACTCTATTACAATCCAAACCGTATTTATAAACCCTGGGCTGGTAACGATAGCGATGGCCAGCCATTCAAACCCGCAAAGATAAAGAAAGCGAAGATCAATCCAAATGACCCGGACAGCGAAGAACTCGACCTGACCAAGGATTCCGCTGTGCTGGTCAAAGATGGCACCAATGCTACACGCAGCTACTACTCAGAAACCACCTGGACAACCTGGTGTACCAGCCAAGGTATCAGCGATTGTCATGGCTGGCGCTATTACAGCTGGAATGATGCCAATGATGATGGCGTCATTGACAATGATGAACTTGAGCTTCACTGGGTCAAAGATCTTGATAATGGCGCAGGTAACAACCCACCCGTAAATAACCAGAAAAATTTCGCCAACTGGTTCAGCTATCATCGCAGCCGTGAATTTGCGGCCAAATACGCTCTCAGCGTTGCTATCCAGGAGGCCACACAGGCACGTATCGGCTATGGCACCCTCAATGACAACAGCGACAATGGCATTCGTATTGATGAGCAGTCTGCCAACCACAAAACTGCCGTACTCAACAAACTCTTTAACACCCGCTCGTCAGGTTCCACCCCGCTAAGAAGCCGGCTCAAAGCAGTCGGCGACTATTATGAAACCGGCAGTTTTTTTGGCAGCAACGGCAACAGCCCTATTCTGGCTGAAGCCGATGGCGGCGTCTGTCAGTCCAACAACGTCATCATGATGACGGACGGTTTTTATACTGGGGAAACACTCAGCCTTGGCAATGTCGATGGCAATAACGGCGCGCCCTATGCCGATACGTTCTTGAACACCCTTGCCGATGTGGCCATGTATTACTACGAACGTGACCTGGCAACAAACATCCCAGATCTGGCAAGCAACAAGCACATCAACGAAAAAGACTACACACCCAATGTTGATGACACCGCACTGCATCAACACATGAACACTCACACCCTGGCGTTTGGTTTGGCAGGGACCATTACAGAACCAAACCAGGCAACCATAAACGCAGCCGAGTTCAACTGGCCTGAGCCGCAGGCAGACACACCTACCCTCATTGATGACCTGTTCCACGCCGCCGTCAATGGCCGCGGCAACTATCTCAGCGCCGCCGACCCCGATGCCCTGGTGGAAGCCCTGCTCTCTACCGTGCGCGACATCAGCGATAACACACAAAGCGCCACCTCAGTCGCCATGTCTGCCTTTCGCCTGGAAGAAAACTCACTCATCTTTTTCAGCCGCTTCAACTCAGACACCTGGTCTGGCGAACTGGTTGCGCACAGCATTAATGCCGACGGACTCATCAGTGCAGCGGAAACATGGAATGCCGCAACCAAACTCGACAACAATACAAATCGCAATATCTTTACCTATAGCAACAACAACGGCGTTGCCTTTCAGTGGGGCAATAATCTCAGCACCACGATGCAGGCAGAGCTTATTGCCGGCGACACCAGGCACGGAATAGGTAAAGCGCGCCTAGACTATTTACGTGGCGCAACAGCGAACGACTTTAATTTCAGGCAACGTGATTCAAGCCTCGGTGACATCATCAACTCCAGCCCAGTGTATGTCGGCGCCCCCGCCAGCCCCTACCCCGACAGCAATCCATTTGGCACCAGCAGCAAACGTTATTTCGATTTCTGGAATGACAAAAAAGGCCGCACCAAGATGCTCTACGTCGGCGCCAACGACGGCATGCTGCATGGATTTAATGCCAATACCGGTGAAGAGCTGATGGCCTATGTGCCGGCAACCGTTTTCCCTAATCTACATGAACTCACCGATCAGAATTACACGCACCGCTACTATGTCGATAAAACACCTACCGTCAGCGATGCCTTTTTCGCAAACAACTGGCATACGGTACTGGTCGGTGCGCTGGGTGGCGGTGGTCAGGGCCTGTTTGCACTGGACATTACCGATCCGGACAATTTTGACGCCGACAACGTGCTGTGGGAGTTCAACTCAAGCAATGATGCCGATATGGGTTACAGCTTTAGCCAACCCATGGTCGCCCTAACCGAAACAGGCCGCTGGGCAGTGATTGTCGGCAATGGCTATAACTCCGCCAATGGCATCGCCACGCTGTTCATCATTTATCTCGATGCCGATCTATCCAATGGCTGGGACGAAGGTTCAGACTATCGCAAAATCAGCACCGCTGTCGGCGATGCTACAGATAAAAACGGTCTGTCTACGCCGACGGCCGTTGATAGCAATGGTGATGGCTACGTCGACCGAGTCTATGCCGGCGACCTGCAAGGCAATATGTGGGCCTTCAGCCTGACTGGCGGCGCCAGCAATTGGGGCGTCACTTATAAAAATGGCTCAACACCACTACCCTTGTTTCAGGCCAAAAATGCTGCCGGTGATTTACAACCGATCACAGCCAAACCCAGCGTGATTCGCCATCCAGCATATCCCAACCTGAGTAACGCTGCGCCCAACCTGATGGTTCTGTTTGGCACCGGTCAGTATGTCAGCGTAGATGATCTCAGCAACAGCCAGACCCAGAGCTTTTACGGCATCTGGGACAAGGGGCAGGCGACAGATCAAACCAACAAACAGCTGAGTCGCGGCAACCTGGTTGAGCAGACCATCACTACAGGCACCGTCAATGGTCAGGATGTTCGTATCACCTCCAATGCTTACGTGCCTTATGGCGAAACGGATAATACCAAGCGCTTCGGCTGGTATATTGACCTGCATACAGCTGATGCCAAGACTGGCGAACGCATTGTCAGCAACGCTGTTGTCATTAACGACGTAGCCTTCTTCACCACCTACATCCCTAACAGCGAAGTCTGTGGCACAGGTGGTAGCAGCTGGTTTATGTTCCTCAATGCTGCCAATGGCTCATATCCGGATGAACCGGTCATCAGCATTAACTATGATCGGTATGTCGATGACAAAGACCTGGTCACACTCAACCAAGGTGATCCTACCGCACCCTCCGGCCTGTTAATAGAAGGCACACTTGGCAGCCCAAGCCTGGATATGGGCAACGCGGCGGGCAACGGCACAGTCCTGTTAAACACGGGTAACGGAATAGAAAACTATGCTACTGATGTCGGCGGCTATACTCGCGGCAAACGCATCTCCTGGCGTGAGCTACGGCCACAATAAGATTGAAATGATCCAAGCAAAAAATGCGACTTTGATGTGGCCTTTTTATTTCAGCTCTTTGGGCATGGAGAAGACGATATTCTCTTCCTTGCCGCTGAGCTGTTCGACCTTTCCTACCCCCCAGCTTTCCAACTGAGCTACCACCTCATTCACCAGCACCTCTGGCGCTGAGGCGCCGGCGGTAACACCCACACTGGCAACACCTGCCAACCATTGCGGCTGAATTTCACCAGCATTATCGATCAAATACGCCTGACTGCCCATTTTCACGGCAATCTCACGCAAACGGTTTGAGTTGGAACTATTGGGCGAACCCACCACCAAAATCAGATCACTCTGGCCGGCCAGGTCTTTGACTGCATCCTGACGATTCTGAGTGGCATAGCAAATATCATCGTTACGCGGTCCGACAACCTCGGGAAAGCGTTTTTTCAAGGCGTCAATCACCGAGCGGGTATCATCAACCGAAAGCGTAGTCTGGGTAACAAAACCAAGCCTGCTGGCATTTTTCACCTCAAGCGCCTCAACATCAGCGGGTGTTTCAACCAGGTGTATACTCCCCGGTTCACCATCATATTGTCCCAAAGTGCCCTCGACTTCGGGATGACCGGCATGACCAATCAAGACAACCTCAAAACCATCACGGGCAAAACGCGCCACCTGAAGATGCACCTTGGTCACCAACGGGCAGGTGGCATCGAACACTTTTAAACCTCGGCGTTTGGCTTCATTCCAGACTGCCTGCGACACGCCATGGGCACTAAATATGACTGTGGCAGCATCTGGCACCTGATCCAGTTCATCGACAAACACAGCACCGCGCTCGCGCAGACCATCGACCACAAACTTGTTGTGTACCACTTCATGACGGACATAGATCGGCGCGCCAAACAGTTCCAGGGCACGCTCAACAATACCGATGGCACGATCGACCCCGGCGCAAAAACCACGTGGATTAGCGAGCAGAACAGACATAGAAGCTTTCCTTAATCTTGGGACTTTCGTCCTCTGAAACTATCGATCACCAATATCACCGCCCCCAAGAAAATCGCTGAATCGGCAATATTAAATGCCGGCCAATGACATGACACGCCACCGCCGCCAAGCAACTTGCCAAAAAACGGCAGACAGTCACCGGCCAGATAATAGACATCAACAAAATCCACCACGTAGCCGAGGTAAACACGATCTATCACGTTGCCGATAGCACCACCCAAAATCAAAGCCAGGGCAATCGCTAGACTCACCTCTACGCGGCTCAGCTTTTTCAGCCAGTGAATGATGTAGGCCGATACCAGCAACGCCAGACCAATAAAAAACCAACGCTGCCAGCCACCAGCATCAGCAAGAAAACTGAACGCCGCACCAGGATTATACGACAAGGTGAAGTTCAGCCCAGTAAATATCTCAACTGGCATATACAGATGCAAGACGGCGTTGGCCCACAACTTTGTCGCCTGATCAAGCACAACCACCAGCACCGCCAACCACAACCAACGCAACATAAATTATTCTCGATTAGGCAAACTGGCGTGCTTCACCATCACCCGAAACATTGTCGACACAGCGGCCACACAACTCAGGATGTTCGGCATGGGCACCCACATCTTCGCGGTGATGCCAGCAACGCGCACATTTGCTATGTGCTGATGCCGCGACGGCAATCCACAGCTCGTCATTGGATTCCAGTGTCTGATGCTTAGCCTCTGTAGGCACAACGGTTGTGCCATGCACTCGCGCCGCCGAAGTGATCAGGACAAAGCGCAGTTCATCACCGAGTTTTTCCAGCTGGGTCTGGATTTCACTGCCACAGTAGAGATCCACCTCGGCATCGAGTGAGCCACCAATTTCACCGGCAACGCGCAACGCTTCCAGCTGTTTCTTCACTACCTGACGCACCTGCAGCACCTGCTGCCAGAAGTCAGTACCCAATTCGTCGTCGCTGATCGCGGGCAGTTTATACCAGGTGGTCAGAAATACCGACTCAGCACGTTGACCCGGAATATTGGCCCACAGCTCTTCACTGGTGAACGACAGGATAGGCGCCAACCAACGCGTCATCGCCTCAATGATGTGGTACATGGCAGTCTGACAGGAACGACGGGCGACACTATTTTCCTGAGCGGTGTACTGACGATCTTTAACGATGTCGAGGTAGAACCCCCCTAGATCAAGGGCACAGAAATTGTGCACCTTTTGGTAAATATGATGGAACTCATAACTGTCGTAGGCCTCTTTAACCTCTTCCTGCAAGGTACGGGCACGCTCAATAACCCAACGATCCAGGGCCAGCATTTCATTTGCTGGCAGTGCATGTTGGGCAGGATCAAAGCCATTAATATTGGCCAGCAGAAAACGGGCTGTGTTACGCATTCTTCTATACGCATCAGCGGCGCGGTTAAGGATTTCATCCGAGACCGTCATCTCGGCACGATAATCAGTCGCTGCCACCCACAGCCGCAGGATGTCGGCACCAAGAGAGTTGGCCACCTTTTGCGGTGCCATGATATTGCCCTTGGACTTGGACATTTTCTGGCCCTTGGCATCAACGGTAAAACCATGGGTCAGAACAGCTTTGTAGGGTGCCTCACCACGCATGGCCACCGCCGTCAGCAGGGAGGACTGAAACCAGCCACGATGCTGATCCGAACCTTCCAGATACAGGTCTGCGGGCAAACCCAGTTCAGGGCGGCGTTCCAATACCGCTGCATGAGTCACGCCCGAGTCAAACCAGACGTCCAGGGTGTCACTGACCTTGTCGTACTGCGCCGCCTCATCACCCAGCAGTTCAGTGCTATCCATTTCAAACCAAGCATCAACACCAAGTTTCTCGATGCGTTGCGCAACCTGTTCGATTAATTCCTGGGTACGCGGATGCAACTCAGCCGTTTCCTTATGCACAAACAAGGTAATCGGCACACCCCAGGTACGCTGACGCGAGACACACCAATCAGGCCGTTTCTCAACCATGCCCTCAATACGGGCCTGGCCCCAGTCAGGCAACCACTGCACGCCTTTGATTGCCGTCATGGCCTGATCACGCAGACCATTCTGCTCCATACTGATGTCCTGGCGCTCGTTCTCTACGGCGCCAGAATGCAGCGCGTCCATGCGGATAAACCACTGTGGCGTAGCACGGAAGATGATCGGTGTCTTGTGGCGCCAACAGTGCGGATAGCTATGACGCAAGGCCATCGCCCGCACCAGTTTTCCCTTGGTCTTCAATGCCTCGAGTACTGAGTCGTTGGCCTTGAAGACATGTTCCCCGGCAAACAACTCGGTGTTGGGCAGGAACTTGCCATCACCGCCAACCGGATTATCGATCTTCAAGTTATAACGGATACCCACCACGTAATCGTCCTGACCATGACCGGGCGCAGTATGCACCGCACCGGTACCAGCCTCGGTGGTGACATGATCGCCAAGGATGATTGGCACCTCACGCTCATAAAATGGATGCGCCAACGCCAGGCCTTCCAGCTCAGAACCCTTGCAATAGGCAACCACTCGATAGTCGTCGATTTCATAACGCCCCATGGTGTCCTTAACCATGGCCTCGCCAATCAGCAGACGTTCGACGCCATGCTCGGCTTCACATTGAACCAGGGCATAGTCCAACTCAGGGTTCAGACAGACGGCCTGGTTGGCAGGCAAGGTCCAGGGAGTAGTCGTCCAGATCACCACCGAGATTGGGCCCTCACCTTCGTGATCTTCAACGTGATGACAACGCTGCATCAAGGCCTCATCATCCAGCACTGTAAAACGCACATCGATAGCGGGCGAGGTCTTGTCTTCGTATTCAACCTCTGCTTCTGCCAATGCAGAACCACAATCGACACACCAGTGCACCGGCTTACTGCCTTTATGCAGGTGACCGTTTTCAACAATGCGCCCCAAACTGCGAACAATGTCGGCCTCGAACTGAAAATCCATGGTCAGATAGGGATTGTCCCAATCGCCCACTACACCCAGACGTTTGAAATCTTCACGCTGCTGATCGACCTGCTTGCCTGCATAGTCACGACACTTTTTACGAAAGGTCGCGGCATCAACCTTATGACCGGCCTTACCAACTTTCTTTTCCACCTGCAATTCAATCGGCAGACCATGGCAGTCCCAACCCGGCACATAGGGGGCATCAAAACCAGCCATAGTCTTGGACTTGACGATGATGTCCTTCAATACCTTATTGACCGCGTGACCGATGTGAATCTGACCATTGGCGTAAGGAGGGCCATCATGAAGAATGAACTTGTCGCGGCCTTCACCTTGCGCTCGCAACTTGCCATACAGGTCCATATCCAGCCACTGTTTGACCATGTTGGGCTCACGATTGGCCAGATTGGCCTTCATCGGGAATGCCGTCTTGGGCAAATTCAAGGTGTGTTTGTAATCAGCCATGTTTTACTCTGTAATTTTCAAATTCTTAGCTATCCGCGCTTCAGCGCCCTGGAGTTCCAAAGGGGAGAGAGCAACTCTCCCCTCTAGCTATATTTCAGCATTATTTTCGCTCAGCGAAAAACTTACATGCCGCTTCGCCATCCAAACCGATCTGTTGCTTCAAGGCATCTAGCGAGGCAAAGCGCACTTCATCGCGCAGCTTGTGCAAAAAAACCACTTCCACATAGCGGCCATAGATGTCGCCATCAAAATCAAACAGGTGTACTTCCAGCAAACTGCGGCTGCCATCCACCGTCGGCCGCACACCAACATTGGCGACGCCTGCCACCGGCTCACCTGCAATACCAAACATCTCCACCGCAAACACACCACGCACGGGCGTTGCCTGGCGATGCAGATGAATATTGGCGGTGGGAAAACCCAGATCACGGCCACGTTTGTCACCATGCGCCACCCGACCACTCATACGATAGCTACGGCCAAGCAGTTTTTCTGCTGTGGTCATCGCCCCCTGGGCCAGGGCCTCACGCACCCGGGTGCTGCTGACGCGTTCGCCATCCACCTGAAAACTGTGCATGCTCACTACCTGAAAACCATATTTCACACCAGCAGCCTTGAGCATGGCGAAATCGCCCTGACGTTGATGACCAAAACGGAAGTCATCACCTACCACCAAATAACGCACGTCCAAGCCCTCAACCAGCAACCGGCGAATAAAATCTTCTGCTGGCAGCTGGGCCATGTGATCGCTGAATCGCAAACACAGCACCCGGTCAACCGAATAACGACGCAACGCCTGCAGTTTCTCACGCAACCGGGTCAGCCGTGGCGTCTCGACCACTGCGCCAAAAAACTCCTGCGGCTGCGGCTCAAATGTAGTCACCACCGTCGGCAGATTCAATCGTCCTGCCGCCTCGGCCAACTGTCCCAAAACCGCCTGATGACCAAGATGAACACCATCAAAATTACCAATGGTGGCAACACAACCACGATGATGTGGTCGCAGGTTGTGAAAACCGCGAATTAATTCCATCTCAGACCCGCTACCAGACTCTCAAAGTGCAAAGGGCGTTATTATAAGACACCTTATAAAGAATGCACCGCATTATGCGACATCAAGCACCCTTTTGTTGCCAAAGCTGACGAAATTTAACCCCGCTCAGCAACAGCACTGCAAAATAGAGCACTGCACCGGCAACAATCCAAAACAATAATTGCATGCTGCGTTGCCAACCGCTCCATGCAAACCATGCCTGCAGATCACTAGCCCCCCACCACAGCAAAGTCGCCATGGCGAGATTCGCCACCAACACCTGCAACAACAATTTTAGCCAGCCCGACTCGGGGGTATAAACACCTTCACGGCGCAACACACGAAACAACAAAAAGGCATTCAGGAACGCAGATAAAGATGTCGCCAGAGCAAGACCAGCATGAGCCAGGGGGAAAACCAGAATCAGATTCATCACCATGTTGGCGACCATGGCGATGATGCCAATCTTCACTGGCGTCTTGGTATCCTGACGGGCAAAGAAACCTGGTGACAACACCTTAACCAGAATAAAACCCATTAGACCAAAGGAATAGGCCATCAGACTACGGCTTGCCATTTCAACATCATGTTGACTAAAAGCGCCGTACTGGAACAGCGTCGCCAGCATCGGCCCAGCCAACAGAAACAAGCCCACCATGGCTGGCGTGCCGACTATTAACACCCAACGTAGCGCCCAGTCCAGGGTTCTGGAAAATGCCTCTGTCGAAGACGCTGCATGTTGCTTTGACAGATTGGGCAGAATCACCGTCGCCAGGGCAATGCCAAATACACCTAGGGGGAATTCCACTAGGCGGTCGGAAAAATAGAGCCAGGTGACGCTTCCTGTGACCAGAAAAGAGGCTATCAGAGTATCGAGCAATAGATTGATCTGCGCTACAGATGAGCCAAAGATAGCCGGGATCATCAATGTTTTTATCTTTTGCACGCCCTCACTTTTTCGGTTAAAACGTGGCCGCGGCAATAGTTTCAATCTGGCCAGAAACGGAAACTGAAACAGCAGCTGTGCTATACCGGCAAAAAACACCCCCCAGGCCAAGGCCATAATCGGCTTATCCATCTGCGGCGCCAACCATAGAGCGCAGCTAATCAACACCAGATTCAGCAACACCGGCGTAAAGGCCGGCACACCAAAACGGCCATAGGTATTGAGAATGCCACCGGCAAAAGCAGTCAACGAGATAAAAAAGATATAAGGAAAGGTAAACCTGAGCATCTCGGTAGCCAGATCATACTTGCCCGGCTCATCAAGAAAACCTGGTGCGAAGATGGCGATCAACAGCGGTGCTGCCAGCACCCCGATAACAGTAATCAACAGCAAAATTGCACCAAAGGTGCCAGCCACATCATCTGCCAGACGCTTGACTTCATCATGCTCGCACTGGGTCTTGTATTCTGACAACACCGGCACAAAGGACTGAGAAAAGGCCCCCTCGGCAAACAGGCGGCGCATAAAGTTAGGAATCTTAAAAGCAACGAAAAAGGCATCGGTTCCCAGGCCAGCACCAAAGATGCGCGCCACTACCATGTCACGAATAAAACCCAGAATCCGCGACAGCAGAGTCATGCCACTCACCGTAACTGTCGACTTGACCAATTTTTTGCTCATAAACCCCTGTTTTTATTATTTTCTATACATTTTCTGAATTCTACTCGTTCTATCCACAAAACACACAAGCGCTAGCCCAAATTGCTGCGGCCATGCGTAACTGGGTTATGAGAAACATGAACTGCGGTTGACAAGCTGGCGCCATTCAGGCATATTTACGCGCCTCTGAGGCCTCACAGTTTTTGTGGGTCGGATTGACTATTTTAGAATTTAGGAGCCCTACATTGGCTAACTCTGCTCAAGCTAAAAAACGCGCCCGTCAGGCTGAAGTCAGCCGTCAGCACAACGCAGGTCTGCGTTCCAAGCTGCGCACCAACATCAAGAATACTATCAAGGCGATTGAAGCTGGCGATAAAGAAGCTGCACAAGCTGCCTACACTGCTGCCGTCCCAGTTATCGACAACATGACTGGCAAAGGCATCATCCACGCTAACAAAGCCGCTCGTCACAAAAGCCGCTTGAATGGTCACATCAAAGCGATGGCCTAAGCGTTAAAGCAACAAATAAAAAAAACCGGCTTCTAGCCGGTTTTTTTATGCCTGACAATTAAGTTTTTTTACAAGCCAGGCAAACATCCTTAAACCAGAACTAAATTATCCCTGTGAATCAGCTCTGACTCATCAACATAACCCAATATTGATTCAATCCGGTCACTGGACTGACCCATGATTTTTCGCGCATCAGCAGCGTCGTAATTCACCAAGCCACGAGCAACCTCCCTATCATCAGGCCCGACACAGGCAACCACTTCACCACGACCAAAACCACCCTCAACCGCAGTCACTCCGACAGGCAACAGGCTGCGACCAGAGTCACGCAACACCTTTACCGCCCCTTCGTCCAGCACTAACTTACCACGCAACCGCATGTGTCCAGCCAACCATTGCTTGCGCGCGGCCAACGGCTGCTTGCTCGGCGTAATCAAGGTACCAACCTCTTCACCGGCAGCAATCTTTTGCAACACCGCGGGTTCACGTCCAGGCGCGATCAAAGTAGCCGCACCAGAACGGGCAGCACGCTCGGCAGCACGTACCTTGGTCAGCATACCGCCACGCCCCAAACTACCGACACCACCACCCGAGGCCATTTTTTCTAATTCAGAATCACCCGCCTGACGCTGATGAATGATAGCCGCATCCGGATGTTGACGAGGATCAGACTCGTACATACCCGCCTGGTCGGTCAACAATACCACCAGCTCCGCCTCAACCAGGTTTCCCACCAGCGCTGCCAGGGTGTCATTATCACCAAAACAGATCTCGTCCACAGCCACCGTATCGTTTTCATTCACCACCGGCACCACCCCCAATTCAAGCAGGGTACGCAGGGTACTACGGGCATTGAGATAACGACGCCGGTCGATCAGGTCTTCATGGGTCAACAGCACTTGGGCGGTATGGATGTCATATTGCCGAAAACGGGATTCATAGGCCTGCACCAGCCCCATCTGGCCGGTGGCGGCCGCAGCCTGAAGCCGATGAATGGCGTGTGGGCGTTTGCCCCAGCCGAGCCGTTTCATGCCCTCGGCCACGGCGCCAGATGACACCAATACCAGCTGAATACCCTGCTTGCGCAGCGCGGCGACCTGATCGACCCAAACAGCAATCAAATCATAATTCAAACCCTGGCCGTCGTTGGTCACCAGCGAACTGCCGACCTTAACCACCCAGCGTTTTGATTGGCCCAGTTGTTGGCGTAGCGTCATAAACAATATTTATAGAAAGAAAACGGGGCCTATTGTCGCCCGTCAATCGTCGCTTGTCACCGGGTGTTGCTCAAGATATTCCATGATTTGATAGACCAGCGGCTGGGTATTAGTCTTGTTGATAGCGGCAACCTTGAATACCGGCCCCCGCCAATCCAGACCATCAATGATCGCCTGACAACACTGCTCACGTTCTTCTTCAGGCAATAAATCAATCTTATTCAGCACCAGCCAACGCGGCCGACTGGCCAGATCAGCACTGTACTTTTCCAACTCCCGCGCAATCAGACGAACATTCTCAACCGGATCACTCTCATCAAAAGGGGCGACATCCACCAAGTGCAGTAGCAGGCGGGTACGGGTAAGATGTTTGAGAAACTGAATACCCAAACCAGCACCTTCAGCGGCACCCTCAATCACACCTGGGATATCAGCAATCACAAAACTGCGCTCGTAATCGACGCTGACCACCCCAAGATTGGGGTTGAGGGTGGTAAAAGGATAGTCTCCCACCTTGGGTCGCGCAGAAGATACGGAACGGATAAAGGTCGACTTGCCGGCATTGGGCAGTCCCAGCAGCCCAACATCGGCCAGCAGCTTCAACTCCAGACGCAACCAACGCACATCACCCGGCGTACCTGATGTCGCCTGACGCGGAGTGCGATTGGTACTACTCTTGAAACGCGCATTACCCAGACCATGAAAACCACCTTGAGCGACCAACAATCTCTGATCATGCTCAACCAGATCGCCCATCTGCTCATCGGTATCGTCATCAATGATCAGAGTGCCGATCGGAACACGGATATACAGGTCATCACCACTCTTGCCGGTACAATCACTGCCCATACCATTCTGACCACGAGTGGCACGATAATCACGCTTAAAACGAAAATCCACCAGGGTATTGATGTTCTCATCCGCAACCAGGTAGACGCTACCTCCATCACCGGCATCACCACCATTCGGCCCGCCAAAAGGGATGAATTTTTCACGACGAAAGGCAACACAGCCGTTACCACCATCGCCTGCCTGCACACGAATCCTGGCCTCATCAATAAATTTCATAGTCTTAAGATAATTCGCCCTATAAACAAAAAGCCCCATCACTTGACGGGGCCTTGTTAGCGTAATTCGGTAATGCGTTTAAACAGGAATTACACGTATTGTTTTTCGATTTTTAGGGCCCTTAACTTCGAAGACCACTTCACCATCGACCTTAGAATACAAGGTATGATCGTGACCACAACCAACATTTACCCCTGGATGGAAGCGTGTGCCGCGCTGACGCACAATGATGCTACCGGCGCTAATCTGTTGTCCACCAAAGGCCTTTACACCAAGGCGTTTGCTTTCTGAATCGCGACCGTTACGACTACTACCACCAGCTTTCTTATGTGCCATTTCTAAATACCTCTTTAACGCGCTGCTTAACCGGCAATACCGGTTATCTTCAGCTCAGTATAATCCTGACGATGTCCCATTTGCTTACGCGAATGCTTACGACGACGGAACTTGATGATCTTGATCTTATCGCCACGGCCATGCGCTGCAACAGTTGCAGTGACCTTGCCGCCTTCAAGATAAGGCGCGCCAACCTTAACGTCATCACCGTTGGTGACCATCAAGACCTTTTCGATCTCAACTGCACCACCTTCTGCTACAGGCAATTTCTCAACACGAACCACATCGCCTTCTGCTACGCGATACTGTTTGCCACCGGTTACTATGACAGCATACATGCCGTTTTCTCCAAACCTTGTTTAAGCCCTCGCAAGGGGCGCGAAGACTGATAAATCCAAAAGAGGGCGAATTTTAACGCTTCATTAGCTCGACGTCAAACGCAGAATAACTAAATAAGCACTTGTAAGGCTACATTATTCACATCTAGAATAGTCCACTTATGCAGAACACTCAAAATAAAGCCTCAGTGGCAACCCCTCCAAGCAACTTTGACATGCAAACCATCATCGACCTGACTACAGGCAACATGGATGCGGTCAATGGCGTAATCCAGACCCGTCTGCACTCCGAAGTCGCTCTGATCAACCAGTTGGGCCACTATATTATCAACAGTGGCGGTAAACGATTGCGCCCTCTATTGGTATTGCTAACAGCCAAGGCCTTTGACTATCAGGGCAGCCAAGACGTGGAAATTGCCGCAATAATCGAATTTATCCACACCGCCACCCTGCTTCATGACGATGTTGTCGATGGCTCTGACATGCGCCGCGGCCAGGATACCGCCAACAATATCTGGGGCAATGAGGCCAGCGTGTTAGTGGGTGACTTTCTCTACTCACGTGCCTTCGAGATGATGGTCGAGATCAAAAACATGCGCGTCATGGAGATCCTGGCCCACGCCACCAACACCATCGCCGAGGGCGAGGTGCTACAGCTGCTAAATTGCCATGATGCTGACACCAGCGAAGAACGCTATCTCGAGGTGATTCACTCCAAAACGGCCAAACTATTTGAGGCGGCCACCCAGCTCGGTGCCGTTATCAGCAATCGTCCTGAAACCGAAGAAAAGGCCATGGCTGCCTACGGTATGCATCTGGGCACCGCCTTCCAACTGATCGATGACGTGCTCGACTACAGTTCCAGCACTGATGAGATTGGCAAAAACATCGGTGATGACCTGGCTGAGGGCAAACCCACCCTGCCACTGATTCACGCCATGCGCACTGGCTCGACCGAGCAGGCGCAAGTCATCCGCAGTGCCATCGAAAATGGTGGCCGCGAACAGATCGAAGCAGTGATCGAGGCCGTCAACACAACCCACGCCATCGCCTATACAGCCGAAATGGCACGCCACGAAGCTGATTTGGCTATCGAGGCCCTTGCGGACATCAGCCCCAGTCAATACAAAGACGCGTTACTGATATTAGCCAATTTTTCAGTCAACAGAAGCTATTAATTTCGGAGTGTAGTTCAGCCTGGTCGGAATCGCCGAAGGAAAGGTTGGGGCGGTGGTGCCGGGAGTATGACGCCCAGGTTTCAAGATGGAGTGACCTATACAACATATAAGCTGTTTCGATCGAGATTGAAAATAATTCTGTGTAACTGCCCGTTTTGAATTAGCAAACAACTAAACATCAGAAGGGGATGGGGTCGGGAGAGCGTAGATTCATGCCCTTTCACTCCGACCAAGTACCAGCACAACGGCTTCACCCTAAGCTATAGCGACGGCCATGACTGCCACCAGGCGGTCCACATCCATCGGTTTGGTGAGATAATCAACAAAGCCTAGCTTCCTAGCTCTCTCAATATCCCGTTCCATGGCATTCGCACTGATCGCAATCACGGGGATGCCCCTGGTTTCATTAAATCCCTGCAACCTGGAAAAGGCTGTAAAACCATCCATACCCGGCAGATGAATATCCATCAAAATCAACTCAGGGCGATGCAAGCGAGCCAGTTCAATCCCCAGAGTCGCATCGTGAGCTGACATCAGCTCATAGGGCGTGCGACTTTGAATCACCCGCTGCACCAGACGCAGATTTGCAGGATTATCCTCAATGTAAAGCACGGTTGCCGGCTTGATTTCATCAGGTTGCGCCTGCACCTCTTGCCCTAATCGGTCAGCCAAACAAGAAACCACCGCTTCTGAATCAGATCTGCCTTGCTCGACCTCAATCCAAAAGGTGCTTCCCTTACCCTGGAAACTTTCATAACCAATGCTCCCGCCCATAGCTTCAATCAAGCGTTTAGAAATCACCAAACCGATACCGGTACCATTCACACTACTTGCTTCTGCACCGAGACGGTCAAACGGACTAAACAGGCGCTGTTGTTGCTCCTCACTCAAGCCCTTGCCAGTATCCTGCACAGAAAACCGTACCCTACCCGTAGGCCGCAACTCACAAACCAGCGTCACGGTACCGTCAACGTGATTATATTTAATCGCATTGGATAAAAGATTAACCAGCACTTGCTTGAAACGGGTGTGGTCAATATGCACCATTCTGGCTGCAACGGCCTGGATTTGATCGTCCAGCTCCACCTCATAACTACTCGCCAATGACTGAACGAGGGCAAGACTTTCGGAACAAACCGTATCGATACGCACATCTTCCAGCATCAGACCCACCTTGTCGGACTCAATCTTGGACAGATCCAGCACCTCATCAATCAGCTCGAGCAGGTGATGGCCTGCACGCATTATTTCGGCGACAAACTCCTTGTTTTCAGAGCCATTTAGCTTCAACTCCAGAAGCTGGGAAAAACCGAGAATGGCATTCATCGGTGTACGCAACTCATGACTCATTCTGGACAAAAATTCGGATTTGGCTTGACTGGCCTTTTCCGCCTCTTCACGCGCATCAACCAGACCCTTGTAGACAGTTTGCAAGTCCCGCCGCATATCATCAAAGGCGCGGGTTAAACGTCCGATTTCGTCATGGGAAAACTTGGGCAACCTAGCATCGAAGTCACCCCCGGCCATACGGCTGGCGGCATGTTCAAGCCGCCGCAACGGACGACGAATCTGAACTTCCTGTAACAGCAAGCACGCTGCCAACAATGCCATCAACACCAATAACAATAACAATTCGATATTGCGCACCTGGGCCAACGCATTCAAATATTCTGCTTCGAGGTCTACTACCAGGCTCATATCAGCAACTTTTGCCCCTCCCCACAAAAGCGGATGATCCAACCTGACAAGATATTTACCTTTGGGTCGCGTATGGCCAGACAAAGGATAGAGCCGTTTGCCATCAGGCTTACGCAATTCAAGCCAAACCCACACACCTTGGCGCGCCTCTATCTGGCGGTCCAGAAAGGCGTACATCGCCGCCAGATCACCTCGTGACAAGACACGCGCCACCCCCGGCCCCATCGCACCAAGTATCTGGTGTTCCCGTTCCACTCCCACCTCTTTCTCACCGGCAAGTATTTGCGGCACAATATAGAAATGGATCACAGCCATCAAAACAGTGAATGCCAGCACGATTGGCCACAATAGTTTTGAGCGTATCCCCATATTTCAATCGCTATTGGAAACGCCCCAACCCCATTTCAGTCAAAAATTGATAATCTTTAACATCAGCTACACCTACCCTAGCAATTGGCACTGCAGATAAAAGTTCACGTCCGATAGCATCCCGTCCCAGCCCCAACATGACGCTCAACAATTGTTGTCGCACATGCGCAGGCACACGGCGATGTACCGCAATAGGATGTGATGGCACTGAATTAGTTTTATAGAGCACCCTCAATCTATCCTGCAGCTCCTGTGGTTGCCGGCTCAGCGTCTTCTGCACCCCACCCCCCGCAACCGCTTCTTCAAGAGCCACATTCAAATAGACCGAACTATGTGAAAATACGTAGTGTGGCACCACCTCAACACGGTAGCGGTCATGCAACTCAGCTCGCATCAGCAAAGCAGCCCCCAAGGCAAGAGGCGCTGGAAAGGCGACTATCTGACCATTCAACTCGTCAACAGACTTAATTGGACTAGAACGTGGCACAACTAAAATACCGTAAAGATCCTGCCCCACATCCCGTACCAGCGGCTGATAGCCTGGGGCCTCACTGAGCTTAACCACGTGGTATGGATTAATGTAGGCAAGGTCATATTCTCCTTGAACAAGGTCACGCTCAAACGCGGGGATAGTCGCCGCCCCTCTCAACACAAACTTGATACCGGTACGATTTTCAATTTCACCGAGAAGCGGGCTCCAGACCGCCTGGATGCGAGGCTGATCAAACTGGGGCACCACCCCTACAGTCAGCACTATTGCATTATCCCCTGAACTGGACTCCGAAGCGGCATACGCCGACAACGACAACTGGCAAGCCAAGCCTACAACAATCAAGCCCTTGCAAAACCCTTTCATAACCATAAATCACCCATGCCAGCTGAGCATTATTCCCGAATTGATAAACGTAAAACTCACCACACACTCTTAATGAGTATATTTTGTAAAATTCAGCATACTCCGCCCCCCTATTTTGCAAAAGGGAAGTACCTGAACAGTATAGTCAAGCATATGTTGAAAAGTTGCTATTCTTATGTTTTTTGCATTGAATCACCCCACCAAAGACAAAGGCTCGTGCTGTGAGTAAAAACCCGTATGAGATATACTCAACGTGGACTTACAAATTCAAGGTCTAGGATTTACCCCAACCAAAACCAACATGTAAACATCAAAGCCCCCCATGATACTCCGCCTACTCATTGCCATAATCATCATCGCTCTGGCCTTTTTTCTGATCAAGCGCCTGCGCCAACGCAAGCCAACCAAAATCAAACAAGTCAGCCAGTTTGAAGAGACCGTCAGCTGCCAGGCATGCGGCTTGCGCCTGCCCAAGCCTGAAGCCATCGAGAAAGATGGCAAGCATTACTGCAGCAAGGAACACGCAGAAAAATAAGCGCTTTGCAGCTACAACTCTTATCAAAGCTACCGATACAAGATAGGCGATCCCATAAAACCATGTTCAAACCCCGGTAGCATTGATGCAGACCGAAGCAACTAAACCAAACAATCTGCCATCTCATCAAACCTGGCGACCACTACGCCTGTTCAACCTCTATCGTCTGGTCATCGCCGGCTTGTTTGCCATCTATGCCTTTTCTGACCTCCGCATCAAAACATTCGGCGAATACAACCCTGCACTGTTCAAATGGATAGCCGCCATCTATTTAGTGATCTGTCTGGCCAACGCGCTCACGATTCAATTGCGCAAACCCGGCTTTGCCATTCAAATTCACAGCCAGGTGATACTCGACATCATTGCCATCACCCTGTTCATGCATGCCAGCGGTGGGGTGCAGAGCGGCCTGGGCATGCTCATCATTGTCGCCGTCGCCAGTGGCAGTATCTTACTGGCTGGCCGGGCCGCCATGATCTTCGCCGCCATTGCCACCCTGCTGCTGCTGACTGAACAGACTTACATGCAGATTAACGATTCACTGGCCGCCGGCACATACCCGCAAACAGGTCTGCTCGGCGCCGCCTTCTTTGCCACCGCCCTGCTTGCCCACGCCCTGGCGAAACGGATCAAGGAAAGCGAAAGCCTGGCCACCAAGCGCGGCATTGATCTGGCCAACATGGAACAGCTGACTCACTACATCATCCAGCAGATGCAGACCGGGGTTGCCGTTATCGACAGCAAGGCACGGCTGTGGCAAATCAACGAGTCCGCGCGACAACTACTGAATATCCCGCCACCGGCACAGAAAACACCGCTCACCGAAATCTGCCCCGAACTGGCGTTTCAGCACCGACTTTGGCATGAGGACCTAACATCTTCCACTTACCGCTTCAAACCTGCGAACAGCGACACCGAGTTGCTCCCCCACTTTGCACAGCTGGGTGAAGCACACGACACCCTGATATTTCTCGAAGACACTGCCACCATGCGCCAGCAGGCGCAACAACTCAAACTTGCCTCGCTGGGCCGTCTGGCGGGCAGCATCGCACACGAAATCCGTAACCCGCTCGGCGCCA
>Ga0316208_1000237_pt1 | contig 77085 bp, 72 predicted proteins | sample 3monopyrite_MG_FD_204944 | JGI IMG/M metagenome (GOLD analysis project Ga0316208, IMG submission 204944) | Microbial mat bacterial communities from mineral coupon in-situ incubated in ocean water Damariscotta River, Maine, United States -... | ecosystem: Environmental > Aquatic > Marine >... | reverse complement strand
CTTTTTGGGTTGACCAAATTATTGATGTTTTTGATTTTCCCTCTAAGGGCTGGTCAGGTCTTCCTGCAGGCATTCCCAAAGATGCTTTTATTAGAACACTTGTTTTAAATGAAAAAATACATTTATACACTGAATTTGAAAAACTGATAACAATAGGTGAATTAAGTTACTTTAAAAATTATTATCAAAAAAAGGAAACAGCAAAAGAAGAACCGGTTATCGAACAAAAAGTGAAAAAAACTATTAATGAAAATCACAATAAAACAACACCTTCCCCTTCTGTCGAGAAAAAAACCGTTCCAACTTCCAACTTAGCCAAAGCAGAATTAAAAACAAATACCGTGATTAGCAATACTAAAAAAATACCACATCAAGAAATAAAAACCACAGAAAAAAATACCCGGCAACCGAATCTGCTAACCGAAAGGAAAAATAATGAGGAAAAAATAAATAAAGTTTTAATAAAGCCAACAGCATCTATAAAGACAACAAAAGAACGACAAAAAATCGACGATAATAAAACGCTTAAGCCCTCTATTGAAAATACCACATTAACAGAAGAAGAATCACCGGCTCATGTATTTAAAATTATTTTTGTTTTATTGATTTTTCTTGCGACAGTAGCACTCTATTTTTTATACCCGTCAGGATCGGACTTAACAATAACACAAAAAAATAAAATCGTAGAGTTAGAGCTTATTGAAGACACTGCAATAGATGATGAGACATTGGATAATGCCATAGAGATAACACCGCCCCCAATGCTACCAGCAATAACTGAACATAAAACAGAAGAAACAACGTCAAATAAGATTATTCCTCAAGTAACAGAGACTAAAAAAGAAATAGTAGACAAAACTACTCCTCCCCCTGAAGAAATTAAAAAAGAAACAGCAGAGAAAATGAGTTCTCACTACGCAGAAATTAAAAAAGAGGAAAAGAAAGTCGTCATTAAAGTCTATACACCTCAGGCTGTTAAAAAGAAAATCAAACCTCTTGTTATTCACACCGTTATAAAGGGCGACACATTATGGGCTATCACAAAAAAATATATCAATAACCCATTCCGTTATCCTGAATTAGCAGCCTTAAATAAAATTAAAAATCCCCATCGCATTTACCCCGGTGATCAGGTACAAATACGTTTTATCCAAAAATGATACTTTTTGTAGACATATTAGGCCAATAAATGCTCAAAATTACCGATTTACCCCCTTTAGCACTGCAAAAATTACTCAGCCCCTACGGTATTGACATTAAAAGTGTGCCTAATAACCAGCCTATTCCAGGGAGTTTTTGGGGGGATTCCGAAGCAGGCATCATTGCTAACCGGCTTTATATTCAGCCGCAAACCCCCGTGCACTCGGCATTACACGAGGCCTGTCACTATATTTGCCTTGATAATGCCCGGCGCAGCCAACTCGATACCGATGCCGGTGGCGATTATGATGAAGAAAATGCTGTTTGTTACTTACAAATATGTCTCGCCGCTAAACTTAACGGTTGCTCTGCCGATACACTAATGAGAAACATGGATAGCTGGGGATACAGCTTCCGGTTAGGCTCTGCCTCAGCCTGGTTTCACAATGATGCGGAAGACGCAAAACACTGGTTACTTACTGAATCCCTGATTGATCAGGACAACGTACCAACCGGGAAATTACGTACCTAAAGGTGATGATATGGCATTTGACAATATACACAATTACTACGAAAAACAGGTTTCCAACGAAATCCAAAAAAAAGTTCAGGCCAATGAGCTTGAAAACAATGAGGATTTTTTAGGTGATATTGCCTGCGTTGCACTGAATAAGTTACCCGCACACTACGTGCGACACGATGTTGATATGGCCTTTTATATGACAGCCGAAGAAAGAGAAGAAAAGGCTGTCAAAGTCAAACAATCTGTTATTGAAGCGATTGATTTTGTAAAAGCACATCAGCACAGCAAAACATCTTAAATTAACAAAAGAAACTTAAAGAAAATTTATGTCTGAAAAAAATCCAACATATGACACCCGCGTCGAAGTACAAACGAATTATATTATTGAGCAGTCAGAGCCGGATGAAGAGCGTTACGTCTTTTCATATACCATTACGATTGAAAACCACGGTGATATTGCGGCGAAACTTTTAAGCCGTCACTGGTACATAACAGATGCCAACGGCAATGCTCAGGAAGTTGAAGGTGACGGCGTAGTTGGCGAGCAGCCTTATTTAAAACCGGGTGATGGCTTTCGTTATACCAGCGGTACCGTTCTCAAAACACCTGTAGGTAGTATGCATGGTGTGTATCACATGCTTGCCGACAATGGTGAAGAGTTTGATGCGCCTATTGCCCCCTTCACGCTATCCGTCCCCAATCAATTACATTAAAACTTGCGACAAAATACTATTTGCTAGACACTTAAGCTATGGCAACGTATGCAATTGGTGATCTACAGGGCTGCTATGCATCCCTGTTAGCATTACTCGACAAACTCAATTTTAATAAAACAACCGATTCCCTTTGGTTTGCAGGTGATCTGGTTAATCGTGGTCCAGACTCTTTATCAACCTTACGTTTTGTTAAGTCCCTGGGTGATAATGCTGTCTCCGTACTGGGCAATCATGATCTGCATTTACTTGCCATTGCAAATGGCGTTAAAACCACCCGTTCAGCTGATCTACAACGCATTCTTGATGCCGAAGACAGTGAAGAATTGTTGCAGTGGTTAAGTACACGACCATTATTACACCATGATAATAAATTAAATTACACCATTACCCACGCTGGTATCTATCCTTTATGGACTTTAGATCAAGCGAAAGACTGTGCCGCCGAATTAGAAAACGAATTAAAAAACAACCTGCATGAATTTTTAAATAATATGTACGGTAACAAACCTGATAGCTGGGATAGCTCACTGTCAGGCTTTGAACGTTTACGTTTTATTTGTAACTGTTTTACCCGCATGCGCTATTGTTATCCTGATGGCCGCTTAGACTTCAGCAGTAATGGTGCTCCCGGTACTATTCCAGAAGGTGCCCTGCCCTGGTTTGAAATTGAGCACCGTCAATGCAGCAATGAAAAACTTTTATTTGGGCACTGGTCAACGCTTGGCATGATAGATAAAAAAAATGTTTATGCTTTGGACACAGGTTGTGTCTGGGGTGGGAAACTCACTGCATTACGAATAGATACAGCTAAGGCAGAATATATTAGTGTGGATTGTCCAGATAGCGCAAATCCTAAAGACTATATTAAATAGCCAATAAAATCTTTAAATTTACTTTATGCTGTACTTTTAAGTCAGCTGCGACAGGTGGCTCACGACCCCAAGCAGTCTGTAGAAAATACTTAATACAGACTCAATATCTATTAAAAGCAGACATTGAATAAAGGAATATACTTAATGAAATTTACAAGAAAAAGAATGTCGATCATATTATTTGCACTAGTCGGTGTATTTTATTTATGTTCGCCATATTATAGTGCCTGGCAAATGATAAAAGCCATTGAATCTGGCTCCGCCGAGAAAATGCGGCAATATATAGATTTCCCAAAAGTGCAGGCATCAGTAAAACAACAAATAGATACCAGCATAAAACAACAATCAGACAAAGATCCTATGTCTATGATAATGGTGAAAATGTTTCAACCGATGGTAAATCAGTTGGTTGATGAATTACTAAAGCCTGAAAAGCTTGCCGAATTGATAAAACATGGAAAATTAAACAAAAATCGTAGAAAATCTGCGAAAGTTACAAAACCTTCCTTAGAAAATAAAACTGTTTCTTGGTTTGCCTTTTTTGATCGCCCTAATCGTTTCCGTATTTCATCTGACAATAGCGTGCTTTACATGGAGTTGCGGGACTGGCAGTGGAAAATGACAGCAATTGGGACAGACGCTTTATTAAATATGAATCGTCCTAGTCAGAAAGGAAATCAAAAATTCGTTGAAGATATAATTGAGACATCCCCAGCAATACCTCCTGTTGCAGCAACAAATATTGAAACTATTAAAAAGCACATATCGCAAGCATTTACTATTGAGTATGATCATGGAGATACTGCACAAATTGAAGGGGGCTTTTATTATGTTCCTGGCATGAGCGTGATTAAACCCGTTGTTACATGGATTGATGCATTTGATGCAGAAGGTAATAATATTCTCGGTGAATTTAGTCAAAGAAAAAAAGACGATAGAGAGAAATACAATACAGCAAATAGCTATTACAAAGGTAAATGGACTGATAAACTACCGAAGCGCACATCTAAAAAGCTAATGAATGCAACTGGCTTATGTATAGTCGAAGTACCAACTAAAGTAGAAAAATACATACTAAATAATAGTGATTTAAATAAAATGCAGATGAAATCCATATCTGCAGTTACGTTAACGGGAATGGGCAATGGTAATATAGCACTAAGCTATTACACGCCTTTCAACCCCCCTAAAGTTGAACCTGTTATCGTCGTGAAAAATAAACTTGGTCAGCCATTAAAGCAACCTAGTGCTTTTTCGTCTACTCGTGAAGAAGCGTTAACAAATAAACGTTTTAATGAGCCTATGAGAGGTACAACAAAAAATATCACTATTTCAGGAACGCCACATACTATAGAGATTTATTTTCCATTAGAGTTTAAAAAGATTGAAACCAAATTTACTGCAACAGGTAAACCCGTCATTTCATTTGGTGAGCTAGAGTCTGAGATTCGTCAGACGCGCTACACAGAGCCAGCAATTGAACCAACGCTGACAGAAGTTACAAAAGATTACGTCTTAAATAATATGGCAATCTCTTTTCGCGAAAAAACAGATTATGATAAATTAATTAAAAGATACCTTAGTGTAAAATTACCTAAAATATATAACAGTCTTTTTGCAGATGTGGATTTCAAAGGTGTGTCTGTATTTCTAAATGGTAAAGAACTGCATGTGAGATATAACAGGGAATCATCACGTTATAATTACTCTAGTTATTTTGCAGAATATACAAAAAATTGGTCAGGAAAAATATTGAATATTGACAAAGCACAAGGAAAAATAAAAATAAGATATCCTGCAAAATTAGAAAATATCATCATTAATCAAGGTGAAGAGCGTCACAACATTAAACTAGAAGGACCTATTTTAACTTATCCAGAAGGTAACGTTCCTTCTTATACAAATATATACAACAGCCCACCAGTTATTGCATACGGTGAGGATGATAAGCAGATCGCCTTATTAGATAATAGTTCTTTTTGGTATAAAAAAGGAAATAAAATCATATTTTGGGGAAGTCCTGATTATGTAAAAGTTAAACGAGTTATAAAATGGATTGAATTAGATATACCCATTAATTTCAGTCTTTCTGATTTAGAGGTAGATAAAAAACAAACTTGGGGTTTAGGTGGGCAGTGATGGTGATAAAAAAATCATAAATAACTAACAAGGCGTCCCTGCCCAGTTTAACTTAACCATTGAATCTCTGCTTATCATGTTAAACCAGCGCAAGATAACATAAATCAAACGACCGCTAATGGCCGAAAGCAGTCTGTCACAGATTGCGTAGTACTATACAGATTCCTGAATGCAGTATTTAACGTTTTCTATCTAAGATAACAAAACTATGCGCATAGCGATTTTTATCATCACTTTTATGATTTATTTTTTCGACTTTGTTCCAGTCTGCATTGTTGATTTCTGGAAACCAGGCATCGCCGTCTAACGTTGCATGTACAAAGGTTAGGTACAAACGGTCGGCTTTGGGCAACATTTGCTCATAAAAAGAAGCGCCACCAATAATCATCACTTCTTCAACATCACCTGCAGCTTCTAATGCAGCTTCAACTGAGTGCACTACGATACTGTCACTGGCTTGATAATCTTCATCGCGTGTAATAATAATATTAGTTCGTTGCGGCAGGGCTTTTGCACCAAAAGATTCAAAAGTTTTCCGCCCCATAATAATCGGTTTACCCAGTGTATGCTGGCGAAACCATTTCATGTCATTGGGTAGTTTCCAGGGAAGAGTATTTTTTATGCCAATAACGCGATCTTCGGTCATCGCGGCGATCATTGAGATTTTCATTAAACAGCAACTACACCTTTGATATGTTCATGTGATTGATAACCTTGTAATTCAAAATCATCAATCGTGAATTCAAAAATATCTTTAATAGCAGGATTGATTTTCATAGTCGGTAACGGAAAAACATCGCGGCTAAGTTGTAACTCTGTTTGTTCCAGATGATTAGAATATAAATGCGCATCACCGAGTGTATGCACAAAATCACCCACCTCTAAATCACAGACTTGTGCAATCATCATGGTCAATAAAGCATACGAGGCAATATTAAAAGGCACCCCCAGAAAAATATCTGCACTGCGTTGATAAAGCTGGCAAGAGAGTTTTCCGTCAGCAACATAAAACTGGAAAAAAGCATGGCAAGGCGGCAAAGCCATATTTTCAATTTCGCCCACATTCCATGCGCTGACAATTAAACGACGTGAATCAGGATTGTTTTTAATTTGCTCGATCAATTGCGTAATTTGATCGATGTGTCGTCCATCTGCGGTTGGCCATGAACGCCACTGCGCGCCATAAACAGGCCCCAGATTACCCTCTTCATTGGCCCATTCGTCCCAAATACGGACTTTATTGTCTTTGAGATACTGAATATTGGTGTCACCTTTAAGGAACCACAACAACTCATGAATAATGGAGCGCAGATGAAGTTTTTTAGTGGTGACAACGGGAAAACCCTCTGCCAAATTAAAACGCATTTGATAACCAAAAACACTCAGTGTGCCGGTGCCAGTACGGTCTTCTTTTTTTATGCCGTTATCTCTGACATGGCGCATTAAATCCAGATACTGCTTCACAAGCGTCCCCTTTGGGCTTATTTTTCGCAGGCTATATTATAGGCAAAAAAAAGCCGGATGAGTAACTTTCATCCGGCCTTTGTTGCCTTCGTCCACTAACAATTTATCAGCCGTCGTCTTAATGGCTTAATCGCCGCGAGCAGCAAAATCATCACGCTGATTATCGCGATCCATTCCGGTACCACTTCCGTTGCCCCCTCAATTTGGGCGCTAATATCGATATCATTCTCCGTAATAATGTAATCGGTTAAAAGACCAAAACCGATACTGCTGAATGAAATACCGATGAGATAAATAATCACGATTTTGCGGCCCATTTCTTTAAATAAAATCGCAATGGTGGCCATATTGGTTGCTGGCCCTGCTAATAATAAAACCAATACAGTACCCGGTGAAATCCCCGCTATCAGCAAGCCCGCCGCAAGCGGGGTAGAAGCGGTGGCACAAATGTACATTGGGATACCAACCAATAACATTAAAATCATCGCGGGCAAGCCACTGCCCCATTCTGCCAGTGCTTGCCCCGGAAAGAACGTAGCCAAAGCCGCCGCCATTGCAATACCAAACAATAACCAATAGGCAATATCATCCCAGATATCACTCAATGCATACCTGAGGCCGCTTAAATTGCGTGACCAAAATCCATCCTCTACAGCCACCTCACTCGAACAACTGTCGCTGCTGCAGCAACTGCTTTCAGCCTCCACGGCGGCTACCGATTCAGGCTCAGAACAAGATCCACTACTACAGCTAATCACTGCCGACTCTTTATCCGGCCTGTATTGTTTTTGCCGACCTAAAAATACTACTGCCAGAAGTCCTGTCATAATGGCACTTAATACTGCCGCAATAACACGAACTACGGTCATAAACGGCCCCAGTAAAACGTACGAAACGCCAACAGAATCAACCCCGGTTTCAGGTGTTGCCACCAGAAAAGAGAGGGTCGCGCCATCGGAAGCACCAGAACGCCTCAAGCCAATTGCCGCGGGTAATACACCGCAAGAACATAAAGGTAGCGGCGCGCCAATGATCGCTCCCTTAACAACCGGCCATACGCCCGAACCACCGAGAACACGTTTCATGAAACTTTCCGGGATCCAAACCTTAATGAGGCCAGCGGCTAATAAGCCAAATAATAACCAGGGGGCAGCTTCCAGGCTCACTTCGACAAAATTTTCTAAAAAACGATTAAGAAGTTCCATACAGTGTTTATTACCTTGTTTTATTAAGCAAGCCAATCCGGAATTTGTTTTGCCAAAGCTGTTTTTTCTGATGTGCGCTCTCCCATTAAGGTAAAGCCATGAAGTGTCCCTTTATCATCTTTAAATAACGCACATAACCCTTGATCATTGATTTCCACTTCCCACTCTCCCTCTATCTTACGCGGTGCGGGGCAAACAACCGTGGGGTGACATGGCGTTTTAAGCGCAACCGGCATAGCAGGATATCGCACCGTCGTTTCTTCACCCGCAAGCGTCGCCGCCAGGGCGCGAGCCGATGTCATTAACGGCATAATAAATGGCAAAGTAAGATCTTCAACCTGGGCACAATCACCCAGGGCATAAATATCTTTATCGCTGGTTTGCAAAAAACGATTCACTTTTATACCGCGCTCCGTTTCCAGTCCTGCTAACTCAGCTAAAAACAGGTTCGGACGTAAACCAATGGCAGAAAGTACAAGATCACAGTTAATTTTAGTACCGTCTTTTAAAGTAACGGTTAACGCCTCACCCTCTTTTTCAACATGGGTGACTGAATTACTAAAGTGCCAATTCACCCCCAATGCCGAAAGCTTTTCTTGTAACAACTTAGCCGCTTCTTCAGGCATCATGAGTGATAACGCATGATGTGACAAATTCACAATACTGACCTGTGCATCGACTGCGGCTAAATCATTCGCAAATTCACAGCCAATCATGCCCGCGCCAATAATAACAATGCGCTTACCTTTTTCGAGCTGCTGCCGAAAGACACGATAATCTTGCAAGTCATTCACCGACAAAACACGATCTACAGCATCACCTTCAAGCGGCGCGTTAATTGCGTATGCACCACTGGCCAGTACTAAACGATCATAATTGACTGTTTCTATCTGACCATTGTGTTCAACATCGAGGCGATGTTCCTTTGCATCAATATTGATAACCTGTGTGTTATTCCAAATTTCGGCTTTTAAATCGGCAGCCATTTTTTCCGGATTGCCCATAACAAGTTCATCGGCTGTTTTATTTTTCGTTAAGGCATTTGACAACATAGGTTTAGAATATGAATGGCCGTCATCACGACTAATAAGCAGAAGCTCAGTTTCTGTATCACGACGACGAAACTCCCGCGCGACGGTATAGCCTGCGATACCTGTTCCGATAATGACAATTTTTTTCATTTTTATTTATTCCTAAGCATCGATATCTATAGTTAAAACAGCTTATGCCTTATACTAAAGCAATATTTGATAAATAATAAAATAAGAATGCAATCATAATGAACGACGACACCATCCGTATCAATTCCAATAAATCCATCAACGCATTACTTAGCCAGGTTGAAACAGAAATCCTTAACCAGGGTGGAAAGTTCAAAGGTACAGATGAAAAAGGACAGTTTTCAGGGAAAACTATCCTCGGTCAAATTCAGGGTGAATACCATGTTGCGGGGCAAGAAATTATTATTCGTATAACTAAAAAACCTTTTCTCGTTCCTATGAGTAAAATCACATTTGAAGTTGAATCGTATTTTCAGAGTTAACTAAGACGACTAAGAATTAGACAGAATATTAATCAAAATCTAATTTGCTTGCACCACAATCCGGGCAAAGAAAATCTTCATCAATATCTTCCCATTTTGTACCTGGAGGGATGCCGTGTTCCGGATCACCTTTTTCTTCATCATAAACATAATCACACAATAAACACTTATGTTGCATTACTCTTTCCTCGTTAAATAAATTACTGATTAAAATTATAGTATGAGATTTTCATGCCAACAACTTCTATCTCATCTCTCGCTTTTACTTTTAAAACAATTTTGCTCTTCCTTCAAAGAAGAAACTGAAACCATTTGTACTTCAACCTGGTTTTCCAGTCGTTTTTTTGTCAGTGGTGCACTGCACGCTGCAGCACTAGAACAGTTTCCACAACCACCTGACGATGCACTAAACAAATGCTTTAATTTAATTATTGTAAAAACAATAACAAATAAGAGCGCCAGACTTAGCGTAATATGATCCCAGAATGTCAGCTCAGTTCTCATGTAAATATCCCACCAAAAAACGATACCGCAAAGGCCAATACATAAGCTAATGCAATAGAAAATCCGATGGAAAAACCGGTCCATTTTAAAGACTGTGTTTCACGGTACATTATCGCAATAGTTGACATACAAGGTATGTAAAGAAGTGTAAAAATCATAAATGAAACAGCCGTTACTACAGACATTGAGCCGGCAATTGATTCGCGCAGGCTTAGTGTATTCTCATCAACTTCATCACCTTGCGCATACAACACACCAAAAGTCGCCACCACAATCTCTTTCGCAACAACCCCTGTTAGTAATGCAATCGAGGTATTGCTATCAAAGTTCATGGGGGAAAAGATGGGTTGTACAAACTCTCCAATTTGCCCTAAATAGCTTTTATGTTGCATCTCTTGTTGCATTTCAAGTTTGAGATGAGTAATCATTTCCTGGTTAACCTGGGGTTTTTCTTCAAGAACAGATATTTCTTGTTGGTAATCTTTACTTAACTCAACATCAAGAGGAAATGTTTGTAAAAACCAGATAACAATAGAGCCAACGACAATAATTCCACCCACTTTCCGCAAAAACTCGGAGGCATTGCTCGACATATGTGTCGAAACTGACTGTAAGGTTGGAACGCGATAAGGCGGTAACTCCATTAAAAACGGTGACGTATTAGCCCCTTTCACAACAGCCTTACTTAAAAACAAAGCTGCACCAAGAGCAACAACGATACTCACCATATAGATACCAAAAAGTGCAGTACCTGCACTTTCACCAAAAAAAGCACCGGTAAATAAAATAAAAACAGGTAGCCGTGCTGAGCAACTAATAAACGGGTTAACCAAAATAGCGACTAATCGATCACGACGATGTTCAATGGTGCGCGTTGCCATTATTGCAGGAACATTACAGCCGAAGCCCGTCAGCATTGGTATAAATGCTTTTCCATGTAAACCAAATTTATGCATAATGCGATCAACTAAAACCGCACCCCGCACCATATAACCGGTGTCATTAAACACCGCAATAAAAAAGAACAAAATAACAATATTAGGGAGGAAAATAATCGTTCCGCCTACCCCCGCCAGCACACCGTTAATCAATAAATCTTTAAACATATTGTCAGGCATGATGTTATTAAGTAAATCAGACAACAAAACAACGCCGGCATCAATCCAGTCCATAGGGTATGCGCCCAGGGTAAAGGTTGACTCAAACATCACCCACATAATAAAAAGAAAAATGGGCATACCAAACCATTTGTGCAATAAAAAAGCATCAATCACGCGAGTCATATCAATTCGATTAATGGTGCTGCTGCTATTAATTGTTAACGTTTCCTGAAGCAGGCCATTAACAAAACCATAACGGCCATTATTTAATAGCATACCGGCATCTTCGCTATGCCCTCTTTCAAGTTCATCACGTTCCACTGCAACAGCGGCAATTAAGTCCGTATGATCACCTTCTTCTTTAATGACCGTTTCATCATTTTCAAGTAACTTTATCGCTAGCCAGCGTGAATGCTCTACCCGCATTTGGTTATTATGTAACCGGGCAATATGATCCTGAGTGCGCTCTATTGCCTCTTCAAGGTGACTGTCATAATTTAATTTAATCAGGTTTGGCTGAGTTTCTGCTTCAGCAAAGGCCATAATTGCATTGAATAATGCCTCGATACCTTTACCATCTCTCGCATTCGTTTCAACAACTGGCGTTCCTAATAAATAGGCAAACGATTCTTTATCCAGTTCAACGCCTTTATTCGCTGCTTCATCCACCATATTAAGAACAGAAATACGCGGAATCGACATCTCAATTAATTGTGATGTTAAAAGCAAGTTTCTTTCAAGGTTGCTCATATCGAGCACATTGAGAATTAAATCGGGGGACTCGTGGTAGAGGAAATTTCGACTTTCCCGCTCTTCATCTGTGCGACAACTCAAAGAGTAAATGCCGGGTAAATCAACCAGCTGGATTTCCCAACCCAGGTATTCAAAAGTATGCTTACGAATTCCAACGGTGACGCGAGGGTAATTACCGACCGAACTATGCAAGCCCGTTAGCTTATTGAAAAGAGAAGTAGAGCCGGTATTAGGATTTCCCAAAAGGGCAATTGTAATGCGTTTTTCGTCAACCATTTCGTTAGCTTAGAGTCAGTCCAATTATTACAAATGAGAACCATTATTATTCTTAAATAGACAAAAAGCAAATATTATTAATAGTTAATATTCGAAAACACTCCACACCCAATTAGTATAAAGAATGGATGCTAGGAAATTAAAAGAACTAAAAACACCTTTACTTTCATGGATAAAAAAGATAGTAAACACTAACTAACCAGATATTTCAGCAGACATGAAAGGAATAAAACAATGGAAACAACAGACAAAAACACCCTGAATAGAGTAAGGAATATGCTTTAACGGTGCTTAATGTCTCCACAGTCACACTGTGAGCAACAGCCATATAGGTTCATTTCATGGTAAACCAGGGTAAAACCACTACTTTGACTTAACTCGATCTGCAGGTTTTCAATATCATCATTGTGAAATTCTTCAACCCGACCACATTTTAGGCAGACCATATGATCATGGTGTTCCCCGGAATCAAGCTCAAAAACGGCTTTATTCTCACCAAACATATTTTTCTGCAACAACCCTGCAACTTCAAACTGAGTCAGTACGCGATAAACCGTTGCCAGTCCAATATCTTCGCCATCTTCTAATAAACAACGATACACATCTTCAGCGCTGAGATGGCGTTTTTTACTTTTGTCAAAAACATCAAGAATTTTCAAACGAGGAATAGTGGTACGCAAGCCCGCTTGTTTTAAATCGTTTTCTTCACTCACAGTCAAATCCCTTATAAAGTATGCGTTTAATTAAAAGTATGGAAAATGGCCAGCACTCACAAACGAGGCGTGCAGTAAAACCTTCCCGCTCAATTAAATGCATACACATTACCGAAAAATTAAGCTTGATTATACACCCTAACAGCTATTTTAGATTTTGTTTTTAAGCTTAAACGACACAAAATACAGTATCAATTCGGCAAGGTCATATCAACAGATAAAAAAACAAGATGGGAATGGGAAAAACCAGAATTACAAAGTAATAACCGGCTAAATAAGGAGGGGGGGCTCTTTTAACCCCTATTCATTAATAACGGGTTATTTATGCTCAAGCGCAAACTCTTTTGCCAGGTCCAGGATTTTTTCACCGTCTTTCAATTTACTGGCACTTGCTTCATCTAAGTCAATGTCAATATCCAAATCCGGGACTTTACTGCCCAGCAAAGAAATTTCATCTTCAAAATTACTCTCAACAATGTCAGCCTTATCTTCCGGCGAAGGAACGCTATCAATATTTTTTGTCTCGTTTAATTTATTTTGTAATTCTTTTGTCGAACGTAAAGCCTCATTTTCTTTTTTAAGTTTTTCATAACGTGCTGTCTTATCTTTTAAAACTTTTTTGTACTGAGTCATTTTTTCAGTTAACTCTTTAACCTGTACTTCTAAATTTTTAATATCACCGGTTACTAACTGTTTCTGTAATAATGTTTTTTGTAAATCAACAAGTTCATGCTGGGCGCTCAAATAGTTACGTTCTGCCTCTTTGTTTTTATCTTTTTCTGATGCTAAATCATTTTCTAATGCTTCTTGCTTCGCTTTTTGTTGGTTTTTATAAGACATCAGCTCTTTTAATTGAGAGTTACTCCTGGATAACTCCCCTTCTAAATTATTAATTTTATTCTGTAAGCTGGCGACTTTAGCGGGATCAATAGGAACAGGCTGTTTTTCAATCTTCTGTTGTAATGTTTCTATTTTCGTATTGGCAGCAGACAAAGCATCCTGATTTTCAGCCTGAGTGGCATTTTGCTTAGCCAGCTGTTCTTTTAGTTGTTCGTTTTCGAGTATTAATTTTTTAACAAGAGATGTGTTGTCTGTTAAGCTTTCATTTAACTTATTGTTTTGCTGCTCTAAGTCTAACACTTCTCTTTCTAAGCGATGACTATCAACTGCATCCTCAATTTTCTTTAGCCTTACCTCCTTTAGCTCGTTATGCAAAAGTTCAATTTGCTCTTCCAGCTTTCTGCGCTCTGCGTCAAATCGATTACGAAGGTTTTCCTGTGGTTGATTTTCTTTTTCCAGGCGTTGAATTTCAAACAACATTTCTTGTTTTTCTTTTACAAAAGCCTGACGATAGCTCGCTAAATCTAAACGCTCCTGTTCTGTTTCTTCATCACTCAACAAACGAGCCTGAGCCCATAAGCGAGAAAGTCCCTGTGATAGGTTATCAGGCCCAGGGGGAAATTTATGTTGCTCACCTTTATCATTATTATTTATCCAGTCAGACAAATAACCTGCAATTGCACTATACGGTGCCGACTCAAAATATTCCCTTACCAAAGCAACCGTAGGCTGAGTACCATTAGCCAGTAATTCGTCAAAAATCGAAAAAACGGCCTCTTTGCTTAAAGTTTGATGATTTTTAAAGCTCAAAATTTTATCTCATTAATTTAATATCTATGCCACTGCATAAATAATGCCAAATTAAGCGCAAATATTGTTCATCGTCCTATCCGTAAATATTTCTAAGTCACTGTAATTGATGTATTTTTTTTCTAGCCAAATAATCCTGTTCAAATCAATAGTAATAACCCTAGCATATTTGTAAACCCGTCAAAATATACCTTATTACCCGTCAAAAATTCATAACCAATTTAACAATAATGAGAATTATTTGCACTTAAGAGAGATGCTGATCGTTGTAATGCACGTAGCTTAATATTTACATCAATATAGGCATTACAATGCAAACTCACACGCTAAAAAATAGCCAAAATATAGCTATGTGATCTATTTATCTCAAATATATATGCAGTAATTGAAACAACATAAATGCATGAAGTATTAAACACGCATATTCACTAAAGTGGTTTTGTTTACAGTCATTAGCACCGTTTCTTCTGCTGTACTGGCTGAACAAACATTCTAAAAACCGGCAGATTTTGTAAAAGAAAGCTTCTCTTTAAACCCGCCAAAATCTAAAGTATTATGGATTACGAAATCACTAAAACCCGCCATTTATAAAATTTTAGGTCACGATCTTGGTGCGCTACGAATTCGTTACTGGACTAAAGATGGAAAGACAGTTTGGGTATTAAATGAAATAGGAAAACAACATCCTATTACCGTTGGCTTAGTTGTAAAAGAAAATAAAATACAACGGTTAAAAGTCTTAATTTTCCGTGAAACCCGGGGTTGGGAAGTTCGTCATCCTTTTTTTACCAACCAGTTTAAGCAAATGACAACAAACACGGAAAATGAATTAGAAAAAAACATAGATGGAATTTCTGGTGCAACGCTTTCTGTAATAGCATTAAAAAAACTGGCTCGGTTAGCACTTTATTTTCACAAACACGTCACTAAATAAACTTAAAATAATTTATAAATATTTTAAGCAAAAAGGAATCGTAAACTTGCAAGAAAATAAAATAGTCCCCAAACGTAATATTTTCCACTGGCACCGCCAACTTGGTATTGCTGTGTCACTCATAGTTATAATCCTTTCCGTAACGGGCATTTTATTAAATCATACCGAAGAATTTGAGCTTGATTCAGCTTATGTTAAATCTGAATTTTTGTTGAAGTGGTATGGTATAAAAAAACCCGTCATTAAAAGCTATTCTGTTGGAAAAGACTTTATTAGCCACTCGGATGATAAAATTTATTTCAATGAAACTTTAATTCAAAAAGATATACCCGTCATAACCGGTGCGGTTATAACTGAAAACTTTATTGCCGTAGCTGGTAAAAATGAAATACTTTTATTAACGCTGGATGGTGAAATAATAGAACGACTTGACGAGACATCCGGAATCCCGGACAAAATCATGTCGCTTGGGATAAAGAATGACAAACTACTTGTTATAAAAACAAATAGAGCGTTCTTTAAAGCAAGCGAAGATATTACAGAATGGAAACAAACTACGGCTAAAAATATTCACTGGTCACAAACTGTAAAACTCCCTCTTACACTGGAAAACACATTAATAAATTTATTTAGAGGAAAAGGTCTGACACAAGAACGAGTCATGCTTGACCTTCATAGTGGTCGAATCTTAGGTAAAGCAGGCCCTCTGCTAATGGACTTATCTGCTGTCCTCCTGATCATATTATCATTTACCGGTGTTTGGATGTATGTGAAGCGAACATGGATAATTTATAAACGAAATAAATTACTTGCAGCAGCTGCAATTGGCGACGCTTATAGCGCAGCCGATCTTAAGCGTGGTGAAGAGGGTGTTGTATTAACCGTTATAGGTGATGAAGCGTTACGCCAGCGTCTTGCTGCAATGGGTGTAATGTCAGGAACGGTTATAGCTACGCCTGACGCCTCTATTTTTGGCGATCCAAGAACATACTTAGTACGTGGTTATCAATTATCCATGCGCAATACTGAAGCTGCAATGATATTGTTACAAACAGAAACTCAAACAATACAACAGTTAGAAAAAGCTGCTGTTAAAAAATCAGAGAACAGTTAAAAAAATCAAAACCGCTCTGTTTTTCAACAGAATAACTTATATCAATATTCCTCTTCAGGGATTGGCCAGGTTCCACCGGCTAGCTGAATAAAAAACTCTTCATATACATAAGGTAAATCCATTAATTTACCAAAGCTGTGCTTACCAAACATTCTTAAGTCAGGGAAATTAACAGCCAGGCGAAAATGCGGATGCATTATAATCACCCGTTTATCTACAACCATTAACTCATACGGAAGGTGGGCACTACGTCGAAGATCTTTACTGTCAATAATATCCATAACAAATTTATCATTTAAAAACTTTTGATCATTAATATCGCTGGTCAGGCCAATACCAAATACTGATTGTTTTTTTCCAGGAATATCAATACGGTAAACTTTTTTCATGCCTTTAAGTCCCTTGGCAAAACCTGCTTCGACAGCCTTTAACGCCTCTTTATGTGACTTGTGCTCTGCAAGATCCATAAAACCTTTAAAGCCCTCTAAACCAAAAGCATAGTTATAATCTGGAAGTTTATTCGATTCGATTCCTTCGCCACCAAAATCTTTTTCATAACCGAGTGTTTTGGCTAATAATTGTCGGGTTGAATTCAGGCGCCCTTTCATATTGTAAGCTAGTCCCATGTAAGTAGGATTATTATGTACAACTTGTATCTGATTATTTTTTTCAGTCACGGATACACGTATTGTCGCACCAAACCCGCCAAACTCTGTTTTTGCTGCTGTGTTTAATAACGTTTTATCTGTAACGATATATATTTTAGTTGTCGTGTAAGGTTCATAAATACCTACCACCTTAAACCCAGCTTTAATAAGCTGGTCATTGACAATTGTTGCAACTTGAGAAAGATTTTTGCCTGTATAGATTTTTGCCAGCGTAAACGGCTTTAATATGACATTTTTTTCTGCGGCAGAAACGGAGCTAATAAAAAGGGACAAACTGAGGAAAAAGATAAGATTAATTTTGTGACATAAAAGTTTCATTGTGCAATTTCCTTTTGAAAAGCAAGATTCAAAATAAATACCTACAAAAATAAGTACAGTATAATGCATCAATTATGTTTACTATTTATGTAACTTTTGTTACATAAAATAAACAAATTTAAGTATAATTTATTTTTATAGAGCTATTTAGCTTTTTTCGCACTAAAATAAAATAAAACAAAGCCAATCACAATCAGCGGTAACGAAAGCAGTTGCCCCATGGTTAACCAGCCCCATGCAAGATAACCAAGATGCGCATCAGGAACACGCACAAACTCAATAATCAACCTAAAGACACCATAGCCAACTGCAAACATTGCAGAAATCGACATGGTGGCACGTGGTTTAGCACTAAACCACCAAAGTAAAATAAATAAAACAAGGCCTTCTAAGAAAGCTTCGTACAGCGGGTTGGGATGTCGGGGAAGATTGTCGGCTGCGGGAAAAATCATACCCCAGGGAAGATCGGTTGGTTTACCCCACAGCTCTCCATTAATAAAGTTACCCAAACGCCCAAATCCCAACCCCAAGGGAATCAATGGAGCAACAAAATCCATAATATTAAAAAAGCCTTTTTTGTATTTACGGTTAAAGAGTGCCATTGCAACAAGTACACCTAAAAGTCCGCCATGAAATGACATTCCTCCTTGCCAGACTTTAAACAACATTAATGGGTTTTCAATAAAATCAGGAAATGAATAAAATAAGACATAGCCAACGCGGCCACCAAGCACAACACCCAGCCCCCCGTAAAACAACAGATCATCAATTTGCTCATAATTCCAGTCCTGGTAATGCCGTTTAGTTTGTAAGCGTGCCAACCAAAAAGCACTGAGAAAGGCCATAACATAACTCAAACCATACCAATGTATATCCCAGCCAAATATTGAAACAGCAACAGGATCAAAATTAACGATCATTTTTTTGCTCCATTTTTAACATGACAAATAAAGGATTTTAAATAATTGGTTTCTTGCATCGCCGGATGTACCGGATGATCGGGGCCTTGATGACCTTGCTCAAGTACCTGGCAATCGACATTAGCTAAATATGAGGCCTGACGAATTTCATTCAATAATTGTTCATGTCCTAAATGATATGAACATGAGGCAGACACTAAAATACCTTCATTTTTAACCAGCCCCATTGCTAAACGATTAATACGCCTGTATGCAAGACTCCCTTCTTTTAAATCTTTACGTCTTTTCACAAAAGCAGGGGGATCTAAAACAACAACATCAAATTTAGTTTTATCTTCGGCTAAAGATTTAAGCACATCAAAGGCATCTCCTTCAATGCTATTAAAATCTTTTTCTCTATTGTTTAATGCTGCACTTTTTTGCGCTAAACCTAAAGCGAATCCAGACGCATCAACGCAAGTCAGCTCTTTTGCACCAGCTTGTAGTGCCTCAATACCCCATCCTCCAACATAACTAAATACATCAAGTACGCGTTTGTCTTTAACATATTGCTGTGTGCGCTGACGATTTAAACGATGGTCATAAAACCATCCGGTTTTTTGCCCTTGTTCTAACGATGTGACAAAACGCGTATTATTTTCTTCAAGCTCAACCAGTTCGGGTAACTCACCCAAAACTGTTTTACTATAAAGTTCTAATCCTTCCAGCTTTCTTGAACCGCTATCATTGCGCAATAAAATAGTTTCAGGTTTTATAACCTCAGATAAAGCCTCAAGAATATCTTCCTGAATATTGTTCATACCTGCCGTTGTGATTTGCACAACTAAAATATCATAATAACGATCTACCACTAAACCGGGTAAACCATCACTTTCACCAAAAATAAGTCTATAACAAGGAACAGAAAAAACATGTTGCCGTAAGACTAATGCTTCTTTAATTCGCTGAATTAATCGGTCTAATGTTAAAGTTTGCTTTTCAAAACGACTTACCAAACGGGCACAAATTAAGGTGCCTGGATTCACGTAACCCGTCCCTAAAACACGGCCCTGACTATTCGTAATATGACACCATTGCCCGGCAGCAAACTCTTTTAAGGGTGTTTTTCTGGTATCAACTTCATTGCTGTACACCCAGGCATGACCTGTACGTAAACGACGGTCTTCATTTTTTTTTAAACGTAACTCAGGTAAAGCAGCCATAAACAATAACTCTTTTTAATTTAAAAATATTTCTCAGTTAAAATCAAAGATAACTCAATATCTGCATTATCTCATGTTCTAAAAGTAACGTCTTAAATTAATTAATATAAAATGAAAACGGGAGCATCATGCTCCCGTCAAATATAAGCTGAATTTAAATATTTAAGGCTCTCTGCTATTGGCTGTTAAAATATCGTTAGCATACATAAGATCTACACCGCATTCTAATTCTTCAAACCACGCTAAAAACTCCTCAATCATTGCTTCACCTTTAAAGGGTCTTCCGTGTTGCGGCACGATTATGTCAATATCTATCTTTCTAATTCGTTTTACCCAATCACGACATGCAACATTTGATACCATGTAGCGCTGATGAAAACCTTGCATTGTTTTTACATGCTCCGAAAAATTGTCCACCGGCTTTTCATGATCTTTATCTGCTAATGATGCCCCAACATCACCGGAAAAAAGGATCTTACTAACCGGATCGTAAAAATGAAAATTACCAACAGAATGTAAAAAATGTGCAGGAATCACTTTAATCACAGAGTCTCCAAAAGAGACCGTCCCCCCCTCATCAGGTATTGCAACAATGCGATCTCCACCTTTAGGTGCCATATAACCCGGGATCAAATGCGGCAAAAAGCGTTCCCATAAACGCGAGACCACAACTTTCGCATCACTGTACATAATCCATTTATCAATGGAAGAAATAATATCGGGATCCTGATGAGTAGCAAAAATGTAATCCAACTCCTTAATAGAGCTAATTTTTGATATTGCCATATTTAATGACTGATAAGTTAAAGCTCCACCGGGATCAAACAGTGCTGAGTGGTGATGGCTTTGAATAAATAATTGATTCGACTGAATACCGTCTCCCGTCACTAAATCCGCAAACAAATAGACCGTATGCCCATCTTTATCATAAAGCTTATGTGCCATTGATTACCCCTAGCAAATAGTTATACCGCATTGATTATCATCATATTAATATCTGATTTTCGATAAATTTGAAGTCACTACAAATTTTCAGAATATTTCAGAGAGCCATAATATAGAATTAGCTTTTTCTAATATTGATGTGTATCAATAAAGCAGAGGATAGAGACTATTTTTTGCCTGGGATGCGGTACGCATCAAAAATAGCGTAACCCCATGAAATTATTATAATAATTAGCAAAGAATTCAGGTAACTATTACTTGAAAAGTCAATAAGTGATGAGGTGATATTCGATACTTTTTCAACATCCAGAGCAATACCTCTTTTTTGCATGGTGTTGATTACATTGTAAGCCTGTTGAACAATTTCGCTCATCATTAAATACAGCAATACACAATTTATCAAAATAATAAGCCAACCTCTCTTTTTATAGCCTGCTGATAGTTGGCCCAAGCCGGGAAATATCAATGCAGACAAGAGAGCGGATTTAATGGCTTGCTGCATTATTTAGCTAGCCCGTGAAAGCATTATCCGAATTGAGATAATCAATTTCTTGTTGCGAAGATTTTCGATTCAGTATTTCATTTCTATGAGGGAAACGTCCGTATTTTTTTACAATATCGCGATGATGTTTTGCAAATCGTAAATTGTCATGTAATCCTGCCTCTTCAAACAATTGTACCGATAAATTCTGGTCATCGATATTTTCACTATGCATTAAAGGCATGTATAAAAAAGCGACTTTATCCTTATCTATTTTTTTATCAAAACCCTGTTCTATTGCTTTTTTTGCTACCTTAATTGCTATTGCCTCAGAACTAAAACTTTTCACTTCACCCCGGAACATATTTAAGGGGAATTGATCTAAAATAATGGTTAAAGCAAGGCAACCTTCAGCGCTCTCTTGCCATGCTTTATTTTCTCCACGTAATGTTTCCAGCCAGCATTTTTCATAATTTGATTTAATCTCTTTATCGAACTCAATACTTGAGTTAAACCATTTAGCCTTAACTCTTTCTGAATACCAATATTCAATAATTGATTCTGCTGTTATTAGTTCTAATGTCACTATTTATTTTCTCACATAAAAAAGCCCACAGATGTGGGCTTTATCAATAATTTAAAATGAACTTCCAAAATTTTCTTTATATCTTTGCTTGAACTCTTGCATAGTGAAAGCATGATTTTGCGTACCATTGGATTCAATTTTAATAGCTCCCATTAATGAAGCAATGCGTCCTGCAGTGTCCCAATCTAAGTCATTCAAAATACCGTAAAGAAGTCCAGCTCGGAAAGCATCACCACAACCCGTTGGATCTTTTATTCCACTAACTTTAGCTACAGGGATCTCATGACGATGCCCTTTACTATAAATATGTGAACCTTCACCACCACGGGTAATAATTAAAGCATCCACCATTTCTGCAATTTCATTAGGTGACTTACCAGTACGTTCTTCAAAAAGTTGGGCTTCATAATCATTTAATGCAATCCAGGTTGCTTTCTCAGCAAAAGAGATAAGATCATTACCATCAAACATCGGCAACCCCTGACCTGGATCAAATATAAAGGGAATACCTGCTTCTGCAAAATCTTCTGCATGCTGAATCATGCCATCACGACCATCAGGAGCAACAATCCCCACCCGCACGCCTTCGGTATTTAATACGCTATTTTCATGCGAAAGACTCATAGCTCCAGGATGAAATGCTGTGATCTGATTGTCATCCTGATCTGTCGTAATAAATGCTTGCCCTGTATACAATTCAACTTCTTTTATATACTGCCGACTAATCGCAAATTTATCCATCCATTCTGCATAAGGTGTAAAATCTCTACCGACCGTTGCCATAGGCAATGGTTCTTCGCCTAAGAGCTTAAGGTTAAATGCAATATTACCCGCACAACCACCAAATTCTCTACGCATTTCAGGCACTAAAAAAGAAACATTCAAAATATGAACTTGATCTGGAAGGATATGATTTTTAAATTTATCATGAAACACCATAATAGTGTCATAAGCAAATGAACCACAAATTAAAGCTGACATAGGTAACTCCGAATTTTTTTATTTATAAATTTATTTTGGGCACAAATATAATCGCCCATATTACAATGACATTAATAAGCGCAGTCATTACCGCTGCCGCACCTAAATCTTTTGCTCGACCAGATAGTTTATGATGTTCATCACTAACTCTGTCTACAATCGCTTCAATACCTGAATTCAACAACTCAACTATCAAAACCAAAAATAAACTTCCAATTAATAAAGCTAATTCAATATTATTTTCAGAAAAAATAAATGCAACAGGTATTAATAATACGCCAAAAAATAACTCTTGACGAAAAGCAGCTTCATTTTTATAACACGCTTTATATCCTAACCATGAATAACCACAAGCATCAAACAGACGTTTAAACCCTGTTTTCCCTGGTTTTGCCATAATATATTTCCTGATTTATTTTTATTGTGCTTTATTATAACGGTTGGAAAAGTAAAGAACATAAAAAATTTAAAATGTTTGCAAACTTTATCTTTTATAAGATTATTCAGCCTTCCATGTTAAATCGAGTTCTTTAGCCGCTTTAACATCATCCAGTCGTCTTACCGGTAAAGTATACGGCGCGCCTTTTACTTTTTCCGCATCAGTTTCTGCTTCTTTTTGGATCTCAACCATTGCAGCAATAAAGCCATCAAGCGCATCCTGCGCTTCCGTCTCAGTTGGTTCAATTAAGAAACATTCCGGAACGAGTAATGGAAAATAAGTTGTTGGTGCATGGAAACCGTAATCCAATAAACGTTTAGCAAAATCCATTGCATTTACATTGAGTTCTTTCGCTTGTTTCTTCAATGTTACGATAAACTCATGTGTCGCTTTACGATTTGGGAAAGCCAGTTCAAAACCTGCTTTCTCTAATTCTTTCATCATGTAATTGGCATTCAATGTTGCGAATTCCGCAACACGAATCATTCCATCACGACCTAATAAACGAGCATAAATATAGGCACGCAAAAGAACACCCGCATTCCCCATAAAGGCAGATAAACGACCAATACTTTTTGTATTATTTTTTTCAGTTATAACCTGAAATTCATTACCGACTTTTTCAACCATCGGTACCGGTAAGTAAGGAATTAAACGCTCGCTCACACCAACAGGGCCTGCACCGGGACCACCTCCACCATGTGGTGTTGAGAAAGTTTTATGCAAATTCATATGAATAACATCAAACCCCATATCACCTGGTTTAACTTTACCTAAAATAGCATTCAGGTTAGCACCATCATAATAAAGTAAACCGCCCGCTTTATGCACAATGTCCGCAATTTCTTTAATACGACGTTCAAATACACCTAAGGTAGACGGGTTGGTTAACATGATACCCGCTGTATGTGGTCCAACCGCTTCTTTCAATGCTTCGATATCGACATCACCATCACTGTTGGTTGGAATTTCACGGACCTTAAAATTACACATGGTTGCTGTCGCAGGATTTGTTCCATGTGCGGCATCAGGTACTAAAATTTCTGTACGTTCCGGATCGCCTTTACCACCATTGGCAGCATCATGGTAAGCACGAATCATCGCAATACCGGCAAACTCACCCTGTGCACCCGCCATCGGTGATAATGAAACTTCTTTCATACCCGTAACGTCTTTTAAAATTTCCTGTAAGTCGTACATACAACCCAAGAAACCCTGGCTCATATTAGCAGGACTATCCGGATGGCGATTTAAAAAACCCGGTAACATGGCAAGCGAGTTACATGCACGCGGATTATATTTCATGGTACATGACCCCAGCGGATAAAAATGGGTATCAATCGAAAAATTCTTGGTTGATAACTTTGTGTAATGACGCACGGCTTGCATTTCAGAAACTTCCGGCAGCAACGGTTTATCATTGCGTAAAAATTCGTTTGGAATATCCGAAACGCTTGCTACGTTTGCAGGTTGCTGTGCAGTATTAACCCGACCTGATTTTGATTGTTCAAATATTAACATTGTTAGCCTCTATTATTACCCGGTTATTTCTGCAACTAAATCTGCATACATTTGTAAGTCTGTATCGGTCTTTGTTTCTGTTGCACAAACCAACATCACGTTACCCAACTCAGGATAATCATCACTGATATCAACACCCGCTAAAACTTTACGCTCAGACATTTCCTGCATAAGTTGATCCGTTGCTAAATCAAATTTCATAACGGACTCATGAAATACAGGACGGTTAAATAAACGCGTTGTCTTACCAGTCGCTTCAAGTTTTTTAACTAAATTTTCTGTATTGTTATGACTTGCCTGTGCAACTTTGGTTAAGCCATCAGGGCCAACCAATGTCATATAAATTGTTGCCGCTGTGACTAACAAACCCTGGTTCGTACAGATATTTGAGGTCGCTTTTGAACGGCGAATATGTTGCTCACGTGCTTGTAGCGTTAAGGTAAAGCCTTCTTTACCATCGAGATCAACTGTGCGGCCAATAATACGCCCCGGCATCTGGCGTACATAGGTATCACGGCACGCCATAAAACCAAAATAAGGGCCACCCGATGATAATGGTGCACCTAAGGGTTGACCTTCACCGCAAGTAATATCGGCACCAATTTCACCCCAGTTGCCCGGCGCTTTTAACATGGCTAATGAGGTTGGATTAACCACCGCAATCACCAATGCTTTATGTTCATGTGCCCAATTGGTTAATGCATCAATGTCTTCCAACACACCAAAGTAGTTTGGTTGAGGGATAACTAATGCAGCAAAATCACCTGGGTCTTTTGGCAGGCTATCAGGACGAATGTGGCCGCCTTGCATGTCAAAATTTAATTCTTCAAACGTAATGCCCTGACCTTTACAAATATTATGCGCAACTTTACGATATTTAGGATTAACCGTACGCGGCATCAAAATACGTTTTGATTTTGATTTACGATTTGCGCGAATTGCCATTAACACAGCTTCTGCTAATGCAGATGCACCGTCATATAACGACGCATTCGAAATATCCATCCCGGTTAAACTTGCCATCATAGTTTGATATTCATAAAGCAGTTGTAGTGTGCCCTGACTCGCTTCTGCCTGATAAGGTGTATATGCTGAATAGAATTCACCACGGGTAGTAATTTCCCATACCGCAGCGGGAATATGATGCTCATAGGCACCCGCCCCTGCAAAACATAAAACACGCGAATCTTTTTCAGCGTGTTCGCTCATAATGCGTGAAATTTCCATTTCGCTCACGCCATCAGGAACTTTGGTTAAGCCTTCTGCACGCAACTCGGCGGGGATTTCATCAAATAAATTTTCAATACTTTCCACGCCAATCGCGGCCAGCATTGATTTAACATCTTCTTCGGTATGCGGAATAAATGGCATTGCTTTTACACCTTAAGCTTAATGTTTTAAACGGTTTAACGTTTATGTAATGTTTATACATTCCAGCAATGGAATGGTTTGGTAATCGCTTCATATCATATAAACCGAACACCTATTATTTTTTGTAGGTCAGTCTTCAGACTGACATGTTCGTCAGAATAAATTCTGACCTACCATGGATTATTTTCATCCAGCGTCGGATTGAAAGCCGACCTACATATGTTGCAACGCAACATATAACAATTAATTCGTTCAAGTCATTCTGGCAAGGCAGATAATTTATTTAAAAGCGGAGTTGGCATCAGGCCAATGAGTATTTTAAATAAATCAGCTAACGCCGCCAGAATGGCTTCAACGGATTAATGAGAGTCTTCAGCAACAATCTCTGCGTAATCTTCCGGCGTTAAAAGCTCGTCAAACGCACCGTCATCTTCTGGTTTAATTTTAAAGATCCAGCCATCACCATAGGCATCGTGGTTAATTGTTTCAGGTGCATCAGCCAGTGCCTCGTTACCTTCAATCACTTCACCATCAATCGGGCAATAAACATCGGACGCCGCTTTTACTGACTCAATGACCGCACAATCATCACCCGCAGAAAAAGTATCTTCTGCTTCCGGTGTTTCTACGAAAACTAAATCACCCAGTAAGCCCTGTGCGTGATCGGTGATACCAACGGTTAAGCTGCCGTCTTCTTCACGTTTAACCCACTCGTGAGATTTGGTGTAACGCAACTCATTAGGAATATTGCTCATTTTATTATCCTCTTTGAAACTTCTAAAATTTTAAACTATTCATTTTTACTTATTGAGAGCTTGCACAGACAGCGAAAAGTCAGAGAATAAAACGAAACCGATGAAAAAGCGGAATGTACATTAAGTACATGAGCATTTTGAAAAGGTTTTCGTCGTGCCCCACATAAAAATATTATGAAGGGTAAACACTGTTATCTGGCTTCATAGCATTCGTGCATGTTCTCAAAGACAAGATTTGCCGTTGCGAACAAACGGCGGCTTTACAACACGCGCATCTAACTGCTTACCACGCATTTCAATTTTACACTTATCACCTGTGTCAACAGGTACGCGGGCAAAAGCAATCGCCTGACCTAAAGTTGGAGAAAAACTACCGCTGGTTACTTCGCCTTCACCAATAGCATCAACAATAACTTTTTGATGGTTGCGAATAACACCTTTCCCTTCCAACACTAAACCCACAAGTTTATTTTTTATGCCTGCTTCTTTTTGTTTAGTAATTGCAGACCGGCCAATAAAGTCACGTTCTGCAGGCTCCCATGCAACGGTCCAGTTTAAACCTGCTTCTAGTGGTGAAATCGTTTCGTCCATATCACTACCGTATAAGTTCATACCGGCTTCTAAACGTAAAGTATCGCGTGCGCCCAGACCACAAGGCTTAACCTCATTTTCAAGTAAGCAACTCCATAAAGCAGAAGCCTCTTGCGCAGGCAGCATAATTTCATAACCATCTTCACCGGTGTAACCTGTGCGCGCGACGGATACATTATTGTAGTCACGAATAAAGAATGGTTTCATATCATTTAACTTTTCTTCAGCATCTTCACCTAATGCTTTATGTGCTTTTGCACGTGCATTGGGACCCTGTACTGCGATCATTGCGTAATCATCTCGCTCTGTCACTTCTACACCAAAGTTTTCAGCTTGTTTGTTAATCCACGCTAAATCTTTTTCGCGTGTCGATGCATTAACCACTGTGCGATAAAAAGTATCATTGATGTAATAAGTTATAAGATCGTCAATCACCCCACCCTGTTCGTTCAGCATGCAGGAATATAGCGCTTTGCCTTCGTCTTTTAACTTCGCAACATCATTGGCTAATAGCTTTTGCAAAAAAGCTTTTACCTTATCGCCTTTCATATCAACAATGGTCATATGCGAAACATCAAACATCCCCGCATCCTGACGGATAAAATGATGTTCCTCAATTTGCGAACCATAGTTAATCGGCATATCCCAGCCACCAAAATCAACCATACGAGCATTTAACGAAACGTGTAAATCGTGCAGTGGAGTATTCTTCATATATTCATTCACTTTTTAAAGTTAATAGAGGTGACTCTATGGACTGCGAGAAGCTAGAGAACAAGGCAAAACCGATGAAAAAGCGGAGCGTACAATTAGTACGTGAGCATTTTGAAGAGGTTTTAACGCAGTTATCTGGCTTCTCGCTGTTCGTAGCGTTACCTCTGGATTTCTTCTGCATGGTACGAAGATCTTACCATCGGGCCCGATTTTGCCCAGGTAAAACCCAGATTTTTCGCGATCTTTTCATACTCTTCAAACTGCTCTAATGAAACATATTCTTTTACAGGCAAATGATAACGTGTTGGACGTAGGTACTGTCCCATTGCAATACGCTGTACACCGACACTGCGTAAATCTTTTAATACTTCGGTGACTTGCGCTTCGGTTTCACCCATGCCCATCATAATGGCAGATTTAGCTTCTATACCTACCTGCTCCACCGCCAGTCCAAGCATCTTTAATGAGCGCTGGTAATCAGAGCCTTTACGCACTGTTTTATAAAATTCAGGAATTGTTTCTACGTTATGCCCCCACACCATTTGTACATCCGCATTGTTATCTTTAACCTGGTTAAGTTGAGACATAATAATCTCAACAGCCTGTTCCTGGCAGCGATTAAAGTCTGGCGTTAATAGTTCAATACCAATATCGGGTTTATTTTTACGAAGAGCGGTAATGGTGTCGGCAAAAATTTTTGCACCGCCATCAGGCATATCATCGCGGTTTACTGAAGTAAGGACGATGTAATCTAACCCCATTTCCTTTACTGCAGTTGCAATACGAGCCGGCTCATCATCATCAAACCAGCTTGGTTTGCCTGTTATAACATTACAGAATCCACAAGCGCGGGTACAGGTATCACCCAGTAACATAAAGGTTGCGGTACCATGCGACCAGCATTCTCCCCGATTAGGGCAAGAGGCTTCTTCGCAAACCGTATTTAAGCTATTCGAATGAATCGCTTTTGCGGTATCAGAAAATTTATTTGAACCCAGAGACTGGCGGATCCATAGAGGCATGCGGCTGGCATTTTTTTCCGCCGAGTGATCAAAAACCGGAATTCGTACATTACTGACTGGAGACTCTTTACTCATAATTACTCTGTTACCGATTCGTTAAATAAAAAAGGGCGACACCATATCTATACACCACAGCAATCAGTATATTAAATATCGTGTCGCCCCTCTGTCCTTTAACCTGAGAGCTTGAGCCCCTTCGGCGAATACTTAGGGTTTGATTAACCCTCCCATATTTCTCTCCAGAGTCGATTCGGAATGAATGTCATTCCTTTCCAGTAGTCCTTTTGCCTGAGCGTTTCCGGACGGGTTGCGCCTTCGGCCTCCTCACACTAAAAAATAGCTGAGAATTTCTCCCACTGGGATTTAAATCGAGAAGCACATTTTACTTGGGTATAACGGATAAAACTAGCTTTAAATGACGATGCTTTCAGAGCCATAAGACATACTACAGCCCGTCACCACAGTAGTTTTTTTCGTGCACCGCCTTCAACATATTGAATTTTAAGGATTTTAAAGATTAACTCTGCCACTTCTTCGGTATTTAATATCTCCCTAAGCCTAAATAAGCAACGTTAAGTTAACTATTTTTATCTCAGGGAATATTTTCAACAACGTGCGTTTTCAGCAACGGCGTCTTCGAAACAACAATATCACCAAAATAAGATTCCGCCATCGCACTCGTGTTATCGGTGTCCGTCATAATTGCAATGCTAATAACATCTTTCGGCTCTTCACCAAAAGCGGCTTTATAATCATCATAAATATTACGCTCTTCCATGTGCCACTCTTGCAAAGAAGACTCTTTATTTTTAAGGATCACCATTTTCACTCTATTAGTGTATGGACTCGAAACAATTCGACCCACAGCCATTTTATTTCCCCAGATATAATTCAGGGTCGCAAGCGGAGGATGTTTTCCACTAAATAATTTATAAATATTTACCCGGGATTGCTCTGCCTTTGGCAAATCTTTTACGTCGTATTCAAATATAACGTACACACGTGCCGCATAATCATCAGTCGACTTAGAGGTAACATCTGTATCCGGGATAGCTTTATTCACTTTCCAGCGCCAAGACAAATAGGGGTATTCTTTTGGGTTAAACTGAATTTTTTTTGTTAACCCGGATGCAGATTCATTACTTTCAGCCTTAATAACGTTAATATCATCGTCAGTCACCAAAGAGTACTCGGTATGTTTATCAATACTAGCGAAAGTTAAAACATCCCAGGACTCTGGAATATTTTCTGCTTGCAGAGAGAAGGCTCCTACCATCATTTTATGTTTTTCCGTAGCGATTATAGAACCGACATAAACAAAGAAAAAAACAAAAAATAAAAAAATAGTTTTTCTTATTATGATCATAATGAAACCCCGTCATGGTGTTTCACTGGGACAAAGGAGTTGGCACGAAGTTCCCATTTACAAACGCACAAGCTCACTAAAATGACAAACCTTATTACTTATTTATATCGTGGGTTAAAGCAAATAAAATCCCTTTTTCAACCCAAATATCCACTGCCAGGCCTTTTGAGTAAACGGTAACGGGCTTTTGATTTTCTTTTAATAAAGGTAAACCAGGAAACTTTTTTTCATCATAAACGGTTTGATACAACGATTGTATCTGACCTGATTTACGGTCTTTTAAGCGCAGTTGTGCCGCGGTAACTCCCTGTATAGAACAATAACGACCACCAATTAAACTTTTCGTGCTACCTTTTAATAAAGATGATTCTACCGGCACAAAATCCAGTTCAGTTAAAAACTGACCTATTTCTCTAATGCTTGAAGTTTGAATTTCAAGTGGTTTTAAGTTGATATGATTCTTAGCAACTTCACTACCAATACGCTGATCCAATTTTAAATTCGATGACGAACCAAAGTAAAAGACGTTACTAACAGCAAGGAGCAGCACAGCCGCGACGGCCACCCAACGGGTTTGCATAATAGATTTTTTATTTTGTTTCTTTTGCAGCGCCATTAAAGAGTTAAGCTGATTATCAGACAGTGATTTCTCTTCAATATGTTCGCGAACAATATGTTTTAAATTACCTTTTTTCATAACTCAATCTCCCCAGTCATATTGGAGTCTTTTGAGAACTGCTTGCTTAATCTTTTACGCATACGATAAATTTTAGAAAGCACCGTACCTTTTGGCTTATCAAGTTTAATCGCTATCTCTGAAGTAGAAAAACCTTCAATTGCCCAGCAATATATTATTTCACGTTCATCTGGTTCAAGAAACTGTAAGATTTTTTCAGCCATATTTTCATTTACCAACAAATCTTCTAAAGTTTGCACATCAAAATCAGCTGGCAAATCAGACTCTTCGAAGTTTTCAAATTGTATAATTTTTTTATGACGGCAATCATCAATAAAGCGGTTGTAAATAATTTTCTTCATATACGCAACAGGTTGATTAACTTCAATATCCAGTTTAATAAATTTTTCCAACGCTGTTTGCAACAAATCATAGCCATCATGTTCGTCGCACGTTAAGCTATATGCATAACGATATAATAATTGTAGGTCATCCTTATCAAACATTAAAATATCCCATAGTAACAAGCACTAATTTCTGAATTTAGTTATCAATTGAAAACCCGGTAACCCAGCCACTTTCAATAAACGACATTAACTCATTCTGCAAGCCCGCTTCGCTCAACTCAACTATTGAGGCTTTATTATAAATCAAGCTTAAACACACATATTGTCTTTCATTTAACATTTCAATAAGAGGTTTAAATTTTTCCCGAAAGATACAAAAATATTGTTTTGAATCCGGCATTAAAAATGTTTCAGTATCTGCTAACTTTTTACTATTTGCATTCCATAGTTCGATAAGTGGATACTCTGTTACATGCAGTGAAATTGAAAAACTTAGCATAAAAGAAAGTTTTTCATAATTTTCTACACTTATTCTCGCGAAATTGTCGAAGTCAAATATTGGATCATTATCAGAAAAATAACTTTGATGCCAATACCACTCCAGTTCAGCGAGTTCCCCCAGGTATTCAAAATCACTCAGTTCTTCCTTTACTGCAATCCATTTTTGTAGAAACCCCGGAAAATATTCTCCATACATATTCAAATCAGGCCGTGTTGAAGGGTATTCACAACGGTAAAAATAACACAATTGATTAAAATAGTTCTCACCCAAAATATTCAAACAAGCGGGGTAAACTTGTGCTAATACTTTTTGATGCGCAGCATTGATATTATTCTGATAAATTGACCATTGTTCTTCAACAGACAATGAACCCACTACAGCCAATTCAGACATAAAATCATTATCATTTTTTCCTGACTGGATAAGACTATACAAAAATCGATGTTCAATATTAGCCAGCGACATGAGAAACCTTATGCCTCATTGTATTTTGAATTAACGCTGCTTTTTCAGCTTCTGCCATTAATGTAGGTAAAGAAGGAATATTATTATCCCATTCTATTAATGTCGGTACATCAGGAATAATCTGTACAAGTTGTTGATACAGTTTCCAAACAGGTTCCGCTACCGGATTATTGTGTGCATCAAGAATAAAACCTTCGCGTTGATCAAATCCGGCAAGGTGAACCTCCTTAATTCGTTGATAAGGCAACTTCGCCAAATAATCATCCATGTCTGTGCCAAGATTAATATGATTAACATAAACATTATTTACGTCAATTAATAGCAAACAATCAGATTGTTCCGCAACTGCAGCAATGAAGTCCACTTCAGAAATCGTAGTTTGTACATAATTCATATAGCTTGAGACATTTTCCAGCAATATTTGTTCACCTAAAAAATCCTGTACCTGCGAAATACGCTGCACCATGTGTTGCAGACTTTCCTCGGTATATGGAATTGGTAACAAATCATGTGAATGAAACCCGGCAACTGAAGTAAAACAACAATGCTCTGATAACCATTTAACATCATATTGGCGCATGATTTTTTTCAACTTTGCAAGATAATTAAAATCAAGAGGGTCAACTGACGCTAAAGACAAACCAACGCTGTGAAAAGTAGTAGGATAGTTTTCGGCTATTTTTTCAAGTTGAGCCGCGATAAGACCACCTTCAACCATATGGTTGTCTGCCAATAATTCGAACCACGGAATATTCGGTAATTCAGATAAAATTTCATCGATATGCGGTGAACGCAAACCAAGCCCAACCCCGGCAATAGGGACAGAGCCCGGTTGCGCATCAACCGACAGTATTTGCTGCAACACGTCCAAAAGAATTAACTTTTTGCAGGTTTAACTTTGCGCACTTTACCACCCGAAATTTTTGAGCAGGTACCTTGAGGGACGTAAACCCATTCTTCAGCATGATTATTTTCCGTTGCCATGCCAGCACAACCATGCTTACCATCCAAAGAGCCACAATCATTCATACCCGCTTTTGCAACCCCCGAACATTTTTCCCAAAATTTTGGTTGTTCAGGCACAGCAGATGCTGAAGTGCTTACCATCGTTGTTCCCAATGCAAGAATCCCTGCAACTGTCGATTGCATTACCTTATTCTGTTTATTCATACTTCCTCCAATAATTAACAAAAACACAAAACACCGGAACGGTTTGTGCCTGCTAATGACTAGACGAATGAAGTGAGGATTTGATTGCAGAAAAATAAATATAATTGCATTTATTTTTTTAAAGGATGTTCAGCAGGCAATTGTTTTTCCATCCAACATGCGAGTTTATGTTTCATATTGGGTTGATTTTCCTGATCTTTTGCGAGGGGTTGTAAAATTTTATCGTGAACCAATAAACGGTATACATATTCTAACTTTTCTTTTGATGAGTCGGTTGCAGCAAACTCAACCACACCTTTTTTCTCAGCAATCGTCATTACCATATCAAGTGCAAGTTTTACTAACTCTTTTTCATGTTTAAGTTTTTTCATATCAAATACCATTCATTAAGTTGGCAACTTTGGAAAAATAACATAAAAAGTACTTCCCTGACCTTCCATACTATCAAACCCAATCGTTCCACCCATATCATCAGCCATACGTTTTGATATCGCCAGGCCAAGTCCCGTACCACGTTGTACTTGACGATTATCCGCACTATCGGCTTGTGTGAAACGTTCAAAAATTTGTGCCTTAAATTGTTCCGAAATCCCTATGCCGTTGTCTTTAACTGAAAACGTAACGGTTTCATCATCACAAACACAACTTACTTCGACTACTTCTTTCTCCGCTGAAAATTTAATCGCATTTGAAATAAAATTAACTAAAATTTGAGATACGCGCTGCGGGTCAGAAATAAATTCACAGTCACCTTCAATATTTTCATTTAACAAAACTCTGGCTTGTGCTGCAAGGCTGGAGGTTTGTTCTATTACCTCAGTCATTAAGGATTGAACATGAATATTTTTCTTTTCATAATCAAAACCTGATGAATCAAGCTTTTCAAAATCGAGCAAATCATTGATAAGTAGTGTTAACCTGTCAACATTTCGGCTGGCGGCATCAAGCAAGACTGAGGATTCATCAGAACTAAGCCTGTCATGTTGCGCTTGTATCAATTTAATAGAACCATTTATAGATGTCAGTGGTGTGCGTAATTCATGACTAACGGTTGAAATAAAATCGCGCTTTAGTTGTTCATTGACTTTTCGTTCTGTAATATCAGAAATAATACTTGTATAACGAACGTTATGATTAAACTCCGTCTTTGTAACAGATAGCTCAATGGGTAAAAATTTTCCGTTCTTATGACGGCCAATGAGTTCTGTTCTTTTACCGGATAATGGCAGGAGTTTTTCTATGTCAAATCGACTAATATTTTTACTATACGAATCTTGATCTTGCTCAGGAAATAAATATTTAAAATCACTCCCCAACATCTCATCTCTCGAATAGCCAAATAACTTTTCTGCTGCATAATTAAAACTTAAAATAATACCGTTTTCATCAATAGTAATAATACTGTCAATAGAAGACTCCAGTATTGTTTTAGCCTGCATATTGACTTCATCAAATGTCGAGGCAATATTGTCTGACATAATTTTAGCTTGTTTAGAAAGCTGCAAAATTTCTGTAATGTTACTCTTTGGCCAGTCTATTTCTGAATGACTTTCTAATTTTTCCGGAAGGTTTTTTGTCGCCACTGTTAACCTGACAATTGTCCCGGTTAAACTTCGACTGATTGAATAAGCTGCAACCCCCCCCAGAACAATCAGTGCAAACAACAATTCAAATGTCGTTAAAATATTTTGTTGAATTTTATTAATAATTGGGCGGGTATTTTGCAGAACATAAATTTTTCCTTTCTTATTCTCAGGGAAAGATTTTTCAACAAAATAAAAAGCTTTTTTCCACCAAAGCATTAACGCCAGATTATTTCGTTGCGGCGTCCACAACCACAATTTTTCATTGACTTTTTCTATTGTACCGTTACGAATAAAATCAGACTCCTTGCCAATAGTACTACCAATGATTGAACCCTTCTCAGAAAAAATCACTACATCAAGTTTATTTTTACGCCGCAATAAATCTTTGCGAATAAAATAAAAATTTATATATTTATCATGCTTAATATACTCAAGGTAAAATTCAAGTTGATCAGTTAATACTTTTTCAAGATTTTCTTTATTAATTTTATTTTCAAAGCTAACCATGACAAGTGAAAAAATAAGAGGAATACCCAGCAAGGTGGTAAAAAGCAGCTCATTAAGACGTATCTTACCATGAGACTTTTTATTTCTATGTACTGTATATTTAGATGGAACAAGTAATATTAAATACGTTGCGATAATGGCATTAGCAACACCATTAACAGATTGTTTAAGCCCAATCATAAGAGTGGGCGTCTGCTCCATACTCATAATACCACTGTAGAAAAACCAGACTAAAGGTATGCCTGCAAGCAGCCAAAAAATAATATCTGCTAAAACCAGGCTGGATATTTTGCGCTGCCATAAAATCCCAACAACAAACGCTTCGGCAGTAAAAATCACCAAGGCATAGGGATGCCCCCAAATAAAATAAGTATAAGAACCAGCCACAATGGCAACAGCTATAGCTGCAGCAGTTCCCAAAACCCTGACGGCAATCAAAACAGCAATACTGCCAAAAATAAAACTCACACCAAAAAATAAAGGCAGGTGTAAATAATTACCGAGCACGCCCAGTAAAGACAAGGAAAGAAGAATAAGAAAATAATGTAAACGGGCTTCAGGCATAAAGTTATCTAAATCAAATACGGTTATATATTTAAAGTCAGTTTAACTCTTTATCGCCAATTAAAGCATTATCTTAAGCTTATTTATTAAATATTCCCATTGCTTGTTGCATAATAATATTTTTCAGCGGTGTGATTTTATTAGTGATATCTAAGCCTAAGCTACGCAGACCTTTAGCGACTGTGAGCTCACTACCAAACAAGCGTTTTAAACCATCCATTGCGATGATCATGGCGCGATTTTCAGAGCGACGCCAGCGCTCATAACGGCGTAAAACTTTTAAATCACCAATGTCTTTTTTATCATTCAACGCTCCGACAATAACGTCTATTAAACTCGAAACATCCGCTAACCCTAAGTTCACACCCTGACCGGCTAAAGGATGAATCGTATGCGCAGCATCACCCACCAAAGCCAAACGCGGTTTAACATAGTGGAGTGTTTCAAATAAGCGTAAAGGAAAAACAGCCCGCTCAGCAACTGAAGTAATTTTCCCTAATTTACTTTCAAACGCCTGCTCAATTTCACTGGCAAAGTCTTCTTCTGATATTTCAGTTAAGCGTTTTGCCTCTTTAGGAGAGGTTGACCAAACAATCGAACTATATCCTTCAGTTAGTGGTAGAAAAGCTAAAGGCCCGGTAGGTAAAAAACGTTGCCATGCGGTGTCCTGATGATATTGCTCCGTTTTAACTGTGGTAACTAATGCAGACTGGTCAAAATCCCAGCCTTTCACCGCAATATCGGCTTGTTGCCGCACCCAGGAACGGGAACCATCTGCAGCAACAATCAGGTTAGCGGTTAATTCAGTTTTATTTTCCATAGAAACCACATTTTTATCCTGTTTAAATTCAATTTTTTTTAATTTAGTCGGACAAAGCAATTCAATTTGCGGCAGTTCTTTTATACGCTGGTGTAACGCTTTTACGATAACGCGATTTTCGATGATATGACCAAGATCGGTTTCCCCCATATCGGCGCTATCAAAATGTAACTCGCCTTTACCCGCACCATCCCAGACAAACATATCCTGGTAAGGGCTGATACGTTGCTTAATAATATATTCCCATGCGCCAACATCTTTAAATAATTTTTGTGAGGCACGGGTGATCGCACTGACTCGCATGTCATAACTATCAGTCGGCCAATCAAACTTCGGCTCACTGGCATCAATCAAAGCAATTTTTAATTGTCTGGCTTCTTCAGCTAAGCCACAGGCAAGGCTTGCACCAACCATACCTGCACCAACGATGATGATATCGAATTCTGTTGTTTTATCTAACATGTGTTTTCAACGCAAAGACGCCAGGATGGCAAAATGCCGAAGAACTTTTTATAATATGAAGCAAAGCGCGATATAAAGTTTTCTGATCAGCGAAAAAAGTAAAAACTGAACTTATCATAGTTTGAGTCCGCGCGCTAAACGCGGCAACTTACCGACAAAACCCATGGCATGACGCGCAAACACTTTTTTCAGTGGTGGTACCAAATCTACGACAACCAGACCCAGGTTACGTAACGCGGCCAGCGGTAAGAAATTGTTTGAAAAAATTCGCACTAATCCATCTGTCGCCATCGCCGTTTGTATATGATCACGCTTGCGCCAATCGGCATACTCTTTTAGTACCGCTAAATCCCCCATATCCTGTTGCGCAAGTATGGCGTCGTTAATCACCTGTGATAAAGCTGCAACATCACGCAATCCTAAATTAAAACCCTGTCCGGCAACGGGATGTAATGTATGCGCGGCGTTACCAATAATCGCCAGACGTTGTTGCACATGCTCTTTTGCTCTCATTAAACTCAAAGGGTAAGTATGACGTTGACTAACATGGGTAAACTGTCCGGCTCGTGTCCCAAAACGCTTTGTGAGTTCTTGCAGAAACGTTTCATCATCCCAGGCCATTATTTCTTTTTGTTCAGCGCTATTAATTGTCCAAACCAGGGAATAACGATTCGGCTGTTGTTCGATTGCCGCCATCGGTAGCAATGCTAATGGTCCGCTGTCGGTAAAACGTTCAAAAGCCCGATTTTGATGGGGTTTGTCGCTGGCAATATTTGCAATAACGGCACTTTGCTCATAATTATGTTGCTTTATCCTGACACCACTTAAACGCCTTACCACCGAATCGTCACCATCCGCCGCAACCAATAATTTGGCCGTCATGGTTTTAGTCTCAAGCAGTTGCCCTTCAACTGTCATTTCAATATCAGCACTTGCATATTCTGAACTTAAATTAAAATTTTTAAGTTTTGCCGGCGCAATAAATGTCACATTTTTCTGTTTGCCTAACTTTTCGAATAAAGCGCTGCCAATCACACGCGTCTCAACCACATAACCTAATGCATCGACATTTTCATCATCGGCATTTAAACGCGTAATACCTGCATGACCGCGATCTGAAATGTGAATTTTTTCAATGGCAGCAACACCACGTTTATTAATTGATGACCATAAGCCCATTCCGTCGAACACTTGCTTTGAAGTGTAAGACAGAGCAACGCTGCGCGCATCAAACGCGGGTTGATATTCAGTATTGCCCGATTTAAAAGGGTAGGCTTCAATAATCGCAATACGTAACGGTGAATTAGCTAATGCACAGGCAAGACTTGCACCGACTAAACCGCCGCCGACAATCACTAAATCAAAATCTGTTTCTGCTTTTTCAATCATAATTATTTAACGATGCCAGAACGTGCTGAGCACGTTAGGGTAATGCTGACGAAACGCGGAGCGGTTCATTAAGTACAAAGACGCTGAGAACGCAAAGAAGAATCTATAAAGCCTTCTTTTCTCTGCGAACTCTGCGCCTCTGCGCACTTTGCGTTAACTTTTCGCATAACTTAACCCGCCATCAACGCTTCAATATCATCGGGTTCTTTCGGCACATCTTTACTCAAGACTTCATGCCCCTCTTTCGTGACCAGTACATCGTCTTCTATACGAATACCGATGTTGTGCCATTTCTCTGCGACATTTTCATGATCGGCTGAAATATATAAACCCGGCTCCACAGTTAACACCATACCTGGTTCGAGCACACGCCATTCTTCATCCACTTTATAGTCACCAACATCATGTACATCCATACCTAACCAGTGACCTGTTCGGTGCATATAAAAGTCTTTATAACTTTCATTTTTTATATTGCTGTCTAACTCACCCTCTAAAATACCTACATCAATTAAACCCTGCGTGATGGCCTTAATCGCCGACTCATGGGGATCGTTCCAGTGATTACCCGGCTTTACTTGTTCAATCGCCGCATATTGTGCCGCTAAAACAATCTCATATAAGGCACGTTGTTCTTTGGAAAATTGGCCGCTTACAGGAAAGGTGCGTGAAATATCTGCGGCATAACACTCTAACTCAGCACCGGCATCAATCAACACTAAATCCCCATTTTTTAAGATTTCGTTATTTTCAACATAATGCAAAATACAGCCATTTTTTCCGCCACCAACAATCGAAGAGTAGGCAGGAAAACGTGCGCCTTCATGCATAAAAGTATGTAACAACTCCGCTTCAAGCTGATACTCATAAACGCCCGGCCGACAAAACTGCATGGCTTTAATGTGTGCTTTCGCTGAAATTTCAGCCGCTTTACGCATCACCTTAACTTCTGCCGCGCTTTTATATAAACGCATATCATGTAACTGATGATCCAGGGCAACAAACTCACTCGGCGTATGTATTCCCATGCGTGATTGCTTACGTAAACCATTAACCCATTTAATCACCTGTTCATCAAAACCTGGCTGCACGCCCATGGTGTAATACACTTTTTCCTTGTTCTCGAGTAAGCCAGGCAAAATATCGTCAATATCATCGATAGGAAAAGAGTCATCTGCAGCATAGTTTTTAATCGCGCCGTCCTGGCCTGCACGTAGTCCATTCCATGTTTCCATTTTTTTATCATTTTCACGACAAAATAAAATATATTCACCATGCTCGCGCCCGGGTACCAAAACTGCCACTGCTTCCGGTTCATCAAAACCCGTAATATAGTGAAAATCACTGTCCTGACGATATTGAAACTCTGCATCACGATTTCGAATATGCACCAATGCTGCAGGTAAAATGGCAACCGCATCCTCACCCATAATTTGCATTAAATGTTTACGACGGCGCTTGTATTCTGTGTTATTCATCTTTTAATGGTATCCCGCATCATCTCCGGGCTGCTCCACCTGGAATTGTTTCATTTCATCAACAAAAAGCTGTACCGCGACTCTAACAAACTCAACCAACTCCATAAAATCCTTCTCGTCCTGCTTATCATCTTCTAGTTCATAGGACTCTGCGCGAGATATTTCAACAATGTCTTTTACAATATCCGGCAGCTCACCCGGTAAGCCATCAGGGTCGGTTAATCCGCCCTTACTTAAACCAAATAAAAAGCCCTGACACCAATTACTCAGCGCTTCCACTCTTGCATACAATCCTGAGTTATCATCAGGCAAAAACAACTCAAAGGTGAAATCTTCAGCCAGGAGTTGTTTTTCTGTGGCAGTAAAAAGCTGAGTTAATATCGAACGGCTTTCGCTGGCTAATGCATCCACCGTGTAGGCATCCTCTTCTGGTGTTTCAGTTAAGGTATTATCCAGCCAAAAAGAGGCCGTTAAACCATTTACGGTGCAAAATAAGCCGCATAATGTGCCATGCACTTCGGCAGCGTCCTGTTCAACGCTCATACGCTTTAAAGCGTCGTTTATTTCATCATATTGGATGTCTATTTCGCTCATATTGACCTGTTTTGCCTCAAAATATTTCTAAATCTAAAGAAGCCTGATTTTACACCATTTTCTGCTCTGTTTACCCGTTGACCGCGCTCAATACGCTCTATATTCTTAGCCTATTAAATAATAACAAGGTTTCTGTAGAGACCGGGGCACAAATGGACGAACTTGATCTAAAAAAACTGGAAGGCCGTGTTGATGATCTCATCAAAACAATAGATCGGCTACAAAGTGAAAACAAAACCCTGCGTGATAGCCACTCAAACCTGCAGAGTGAACGCACACGCCTCATCGAAAAAACAGAGCTTGCACGTACGCGTGTAGAAGCCATGATTGAGCGTTTGAAGGCAATAGAAAATGACGGATAAAACAGCAGAAGGCATCACAATTAATATTCTTGGCAAAGAATATATGATTGCCTGTGGTGAGGACGAACGCCATGATTTACAGCGCTCGGCAGACTTTTTAGACACTAAAATGCGGGAAATTCGTGATAACGGAAAAATTGTTGGTTCAGATCGTATCGCAATTATTGCCGCATTGAATATTTCGCATGAGTTACTCACTCAGGGTGAAGGCTCTGCAAAAATGGACACAGATTTTGATACCCGTATTCGCAGCATACAAGAAAAAATCGATGACGCTCTGGATCGTAGTCGGGAAGCAAACTCTTAACCTGTCAAGACATTTACTTTTCAAAAATACACAAATATCTAAAGAAGATTCATTCAGAATCATCTAAAATTAGCCCTAATGTATGACCCCAGTTAATGGGTATACCCTGCAGTATTCGTCAGTGATTAGAGACCCTTGAGCCGTAATATATAACTCCGGGCGCTGAGTAGTAGCACTGTGTGCATGTCCGTCCTGAGCGGAAAGCCTAACGTGCTCACGACGTTCCCACTTGAACCTCTGGTTCAAGGCACATGTCACAACGGTACAAGCGGGGTAGCCCACCCTTTTATATAACAATACTTCAATCATAAATAAAAAATCACCCTTCTATCCCACAGCAATAATCCATCAATGAAGAAGAGTCGTTTAACACTTAGACAATCTTTTTTTATCAACTTCGTTGTGGTTCAATGAAGTTATGGATACAAAAACACTACGCACTCATATACGACAACAAAGACGCACACTCAGCGACGCAGAGCGCGAAAACGCGGCTTTTTTATTATGTGAACGCGTAGCCTCTAGTCGAATTTATCAACACAGCAAACACATCGCCTTCTATCTCAGCAATGATGGCGAAATGGATTTAAGTTTATTAATTAAACATGCCTGGCAACAAGGCAAACAGGTTTACTTGCCTGTGTTAGCAGAACCTAATACACAAAAACTGTGGTTCATTCCCTATACGCCAACAACAAAACTTAAAAACAACCGTTTTGGCATTGCCGAACCGGTTCACTCATCTAGAACACGTTTGCGTAAAACACTTTCACTTGATTTAATTCTTATGCCTCTTGTTGCATTTGATCAGCAAGGCAATCGCGTTGGTATGGGAGGCGGTTTTTATGATCGTAGTTTAGCATTCTTAAAAAATCGACAGCATTGGCACAAGCCAAACTTACTTGGTGTCGCTTATGAACTGCAAAAACAAGAACAGTTAGAAATAAATCCCTGGGATATCCCCTTGCAGGCAATCGCAACCGAAAAAAAGTTATACCTTGCAAATAAAAGTAAGAATTTATAAAAATTCATGCAATTTTATTAAATATTTAAAATTTTCTTTTATAAGCAGTGCAATATGTATAAATAAAACGACATTTTTAAGATTTTTTAATAATTTAAGCGCTTTAGTGCTACTTCTCGCAATAATTTACATTTTTTTCTTATAAATAACGTTAACTTGTTATCAAAAATGAATATTTTAGTTAATTATTCATCATAATTTTATAAAGAAAGCATAACTTACGCCGATAACGCGATACTTTAATAATAAACAGCCATTTTAAAACTAAAATATACAAATCAGAAGCAAAAACACTATAGCAAATGTTTAAAATGCTATATTTTGCTAAAACATCTATAAAAAAAACAAAAAATCACTTCATAAAAAGATAACTCATTTGTTTTTATAGTTCAAAGAACAAAAATGGCTCACTGAAAACAGTTTTATCTATAAAACATGTTTAAATATGGAAAAATCTTCACGATCCCACATAAAAATTCTTTTTAAGTGTTAAAAAATAATAAAAAACGATAACTTTCTTCACAAAAAACGATTTTTTTCTTTAATTTATAAAATACGTCATAGAAATTAAAAGTTTTTCTTAAATTTCGAGTAAATCATAAAAAATTAAAACCATTTTTAGTAAAAATGATTTATTTAAGTGATAAAAAAGATAAAACCTATAACTTTTTATAAAAATTTAACTTAAAACGATAAAATTTTTTATAAAAAACAAAATTTATAACAAAAATTACTTAAAAGTTATAAATTTTAAGCTTAACAACAACTAATGATGCATTTTTATACAAGATACTAGCAATTTAATTTAACTTAGCTATACTTCAGCTTAAACATCAGTGCTCAACGGAGGGTTTAAAACCATGGCAGCTAAAAAGAAAGCCAAGAAAAAGGCAGTAACTAAAAAGAAAGCTAAAAAGAAAGTAGCGAAGAAAAAAGTCGCTAAGAAAAAAGCGAAGAAGAAAGTAGCTAAAAAGAAGGCTAAGAAAAAAGCTAAAAAGAAAGTAGCTAAAAAGAAAGCTAAGAAAAAAGCTAAAAAGAAAGTAGCTAAAAAGAAGGCTAAGAAAAAAGCTAAAAAGAAAGCTAAGAAAAAAGCAACTAAAAAGAAAGTAGCTAAGAAAAAAGCTAAAAAGAAAACAGCTCGTCGTAAAAAGAAGTAAGCGATGATCTAATTCTTTCAGAGATTTTTCTGAAAATAAAAGCCGATTCAACTGAATCGGCTTTTTTTATGAGCAAAATCAGGACTAAAACAAAATAAGAATCAGCTTAAAAACATGCTGTAAGCGGGATTACTTGTTTCCTCCCACCATGAATAACCTAAGTCCTGTAAAAATTCCTGTAAACGCTGCTCATCCTCTGCTGGAACCTGAATCCCTACTAAAACCCGACCATATGCTGCACCATGATTTCTATAGTGAAATAAGCTGATATTCCAACGCTCACCCATATAATTTAAAAAGCGCAATAACGCCCCCGGTCGCTCAGGAAATTCAAAACGAAATAAGCGCTCGTTAGCAACACCATTTCCCCGGCCACCTACCATATAACGTATATGAAGCTTTGCCATTTCATTATCTGTCATGTCTTCAACAAGGTAGTGTTTATCATGCAGGAGAGCTAATAACTCATTTTTTTCTGCCACACCATTTTGCAGTTGAATACCGACAAAAATATGTGCATTTTTAGCATCAGCATAACGATAATTAAACTCCGTCATACCTCGCATACCAATCAGCTCACAAAACTTTTTAAAGCTACCAATTTCTTCGGCAATTGTTACCGCAAACAATGCTTCCCGATGCTCACCGAGCTCAGAACGTTCTGCAACGTGGCGTAAACGATCAAAATTTATATTGGCGCCGCTGTCTATCGCAACCAAGCGCTGTTCAGTAATCTGTTTTTCTTCGACATACTTTTTCATTCCTGCGACCGCTAATGCACCTGCCGGCTCAGTAATTGAACGCGTATCATCAAAAATATCTTTAATTGCCGCACAAATCTCATCAGTTGAAACCAGGATCATCTCATCGACACAGCTTTGAGCAATTCGAAAAGGCTCTTCTCCAACCTGACGCACAGCAACACCATCAGCAAAAATCCCCACCTGCTCAAGCACAACACGCTCACCCGTTTTTAATGCTTCTGTCATGCAGGGTGCGTCATCAGGCTCAACACCAATAACTTTAATTTGCGGATTGACAGCTTTCATATAAGCCGACACGCCAGCAATTAAACCACCTCCCCCGACAGGCACAAAAATAACATCAGGGTCGTGCTGTAGTTGCTCAAGAATTTCTTTTGCAATCGTCCCTTGCCCTGCAATTACATCCGGATCATCATAGGGATGTACATAAGTCATGCCGGTAGTTAACGTGATATTTTTTGCATGAGCATAGGCATCATCATAGGTATTTCCTACCAGCTCAATTTTTGCACCGAGCCGAACAACCGACGACACTTTAATTGCAGGCGTTGTTTTAGGCATGATGATTAAAGCATCCAACCCCATTTGTTTTGCTGCGAGAGCAACACCTTGAGCATGATTTCCGGCAGAAGCCGTAATCACACCCTTATCTTTTTCCGCAGCAGATAATTGTGCAATTTTGTTATATGCACCGCGTAACTTAAAGGAATAAACCGGCTGCAAATCCTCCCGTTTAAGCCACACCTCATTTTTTAAACGCTGCGACAGCCCTATGACGTTTTCCAAAGGTGTTTTGACCGCAACATCGTAAACCTTGGCCTGCTCGACCCTATTTTTGTATTTTTTTGTCATAATGTTCTTTTTTCGGCTGTTTTACTTTCGTTATCAGGGTATTCCTGCGCTCGGGTTCATTAAAAAACCTCATTTCGATTATATCTTACCTGATACAAAACAATGATGCTTCTGGCTAAAGTGACTCCGGCACCTTTACTGCGATATAATGCGTCCTCAAATTTTACCCTAAACCGGATGGCAGGAGAGAGAAATGACCCAAGATGAAATGAAACAAGCAGTAGCCCAGGCTGCCATCGAATATATTGAAGCAGGCACCATTGTTGGTGTGGGTACAGGATCAACCGCAAACTTTTTTATTGATGAGCTTGCAAAAATCAAAAACAAAATTGAAGGCACCGTAGCCAGCTCAGAAGCAAGCGCAGAACGCTTACGCGGCCACGGTATTGAAGTATTCGATCTTAACTCTGTTGCAGAGATAGCAGTTTATGTTGATGGCGCTGATGAATCAAATAAACACTTACACCTTGTAAAAGGTGGTGGTGGCGCATTAACGCGTGAAAAAATTGTTGCCGCGGCAAGTAAAAAATTCGTCTGTATTGCTGATGAAAGTAAGTTGGTTGATGTCATGGGTAAATTCCCTCTTCCCATCGAAGTTATCCCTATGGCGCGCAGCCTGGTTGCCAGAGAAATTATTAAACAAATTGGCGGCGAACCTGTTTTACGCCAAGGTTTCACAACAGATAACGGTAATATCATTCTTGATGTGCATAACCTGGACATCATGGAACCGACTAAAATAGAACAGATACTTAACAATATTACCGGCGTTGTAACAAATGGCTTGTTTGCGATTAAACCGGCAGATGTGTTACTTCTTGGAACACCTGATGGCGTGAAAACGATTACTTAGGTCATTAGTCATTAGTCGTTAGTCGTTAGTCGTTAGTCGTTTATTTTGACTTACGACTAAAGACTGATAGCTTTTTATAAAAGCACCCTTTCAATACCACCGCTTTTCACCTTTTTAATAAAATCACTTTCCCATTTTTCACCCAGAATGCGGTTAGCGAGTTCAATAACGATATACTCTGTTTCTAAGCCAGTATCATTTTCGTAGCGAGACAAGCCCTGTTGACAAGCCGGGCATGAAGTTAATAATTTCACCTTATTATCTTTTACTTTAATGTCTCCGGTAAGCTGGCTAATCCCTTTTTGCAATTCTTCCTGTTTACGAAAGCGTATTTGTGTCGATATATCAGGTCGGCTTACCGATAATGTTCCGGCTTCACCACAACAGCGATCAGCGGCTAAAACATCTTGTCCCAATAATGTTTCAGAAACCCGGATGGGGTTGTGTTTTTTCATTGGTGTATGGCAGGGATCGTGATACATATACTGCATGCCCTCATTGCCAAGCGTGCGAACACCTTTCTCCATTAAATATTCATGAATATCCAGTAAACGACAACCCGGAAAAATTTTCTCAAATTGATATTGTAGTAACTGATCCATACACGTACCGCAAGATACGATAACTGTTTTTATATCCATGTAGTTTAAAGTATTAGCAAGACGATGGAACAAGACCTGGTTATCAACGGAAATTTGTAAACCTTTCTCAGCATCACCACCGGCACGTTGTGGATAACCGCAACATAAATAACCGGGAGGCAAAACCGTTTGCACACCTTCTTCATACAACATGGCCAATGTCGCCATTCCTATGTCACTAAACAATCTTTCTGAGCCACAGCCCGGAAAATAAAAGACCGCATCCGAGTCATCCGTGACTTTATTCGCATCGCGAATAATAGGAATCACTTTATCATCTTCAATATTCAGTAGCGCACGTGATGTTTGTTTAGGCACTTTTGCCGGCATAGGTTTACGCATAAAGTGAACGACTTGCTGGCTTGCTCGCGTTAAACCCGTTGTTGCTGCAGGTTGCTGTTCTCTTGTAATACGAAAACGTCCTGCCCATTTTGATGCTAAACGTTGTGCTTTATAACCCCACTCAATCATACCTTTACGCATAATTTTGATGGTTCTGGGATCGGTTACGTTTAAAAACTGCATAGACATCCAACTGCCTATATTAAAGCGTTTTTCGCCCTTATTTTTTAAAATAGTTCGCATCGTGATCGAGACATCACCAAAGTCAATATTCACAGGACAAGGTGATAAACATTTATGACAAACCGTACAGTGATCAGCAATATCATTCATTTCATCAAAGTGTCTTAATGAAACGCCCCGCCGCGTTTGTTCTTCATATAAAAAAGCTTCAATAATTAAACCCGAGGCAAGAATTTTATTACGCGGTGAATACAACATGTTCGCTCGTGGAATATGTGTATTACATTCCGGCTTACATTTACCGCAGCGTAGGCAATCCTTAACCATGTTGTTAAGTTCGCCCAGTTCGCTGGCTTCAAGAATCAAAGCTTCTTGTTCAACTAGTCGCAATGAAGGTGTATAGGCATTATTTAAACCCGAAGCAGATATCAGTTTGCCGGGGTTAAATAAAGTATTGGGATCAACTTTATTTTTATAATGTGCAAATTCTGTTTTTATCTCATCAGAAAGAAATTGCATTTTGGTAATACCAATACCATGCTCACCTGAAATAACCCCGCCCAATTTTTCTGCTAACGTCATAATACGCTCAACCACAATATCGGCTTCATGCATCATAGTATAATCATTAGAGTTTACGGGAATATTGGTATGCACATTACCATCACCGGCGTGCATATGTGTTGCAACAAATAAACGACCAGAACGAATATCACTATGAATATGATCGAGCTTTTTACGCACACCTTCTAAATCATGCCCGGAAAAAATTTCTTTTAACGGTTTTTCAATATATCGCTGATAGGAGATGCGTAACTCGCGACGCTGTAATAGCTGAAATAAAGTATCACCTTGCTTTATCGCAGCCTGAGTTTCTTCATTTAATATTTCTAAATGCGAACTTGCCGGTTCATCAATTTTTTCTAAGATAACTTTCCAGCAATCATACGTTTGTTGTAAGTGCGCTAAAGCGGCTTTTTTCTTTGCATCAATAATCGCAATACGTTCATCACTTTCTTTGTAATCTGGAACCTGTCCGGCTACCACGGTGTGAAGTTCCGGCATATCTGTTTTTAAATACGCCTGAACCTCTTCAATAATATCTAATTTATTTTTTGTTGATAGCTCGATATTAATACGTTCAATGCCATCGTTATATTCAGATAATTTAGGTAAAGGAATAACAACATCTTCATTAATTTTAAACGCGTTGGTATGCGCCGCTATTGCGGCTGTGCGCGAGCGATCCGCCCAAAACTGTTTACGTGCCTCAGCACTTACCGCCACAAAACCTTCGGCTTCACGCATATTCGCTAAGCGCACGACTTCTGAAGCCGCTGCTGCAACAACATGTTCTTCATCACCGGCAATATCAACCAGTAAAACCATTTTAGGCAAGTCACGACGTGGGGCCTTTGTTGTATAGCCAACCGCTTTTACATAACGCTCATCCAGATGTTCCATACCGGCAAGCTGTATCGTACTTAAATTATCAATATAGTCTTTTGTTTCAGTAATCGCAGGAACGGCTTTATGTAAATCCGCAGCAAAAAACTCTAAACAAACGGTGCGAATAAATTTAGGCATCACATGCAAAGTAAATACGGCTGAAGTGATAATGCCGTCACAACCTTCTTTTTGAACCCCCGGTAAGCCGCCTAAAAATTTATTGGTAACATCTTTACCCAAACCTTGTTTGCGTAATTGGGCGCCCGGTATTTTTAATACTTCAGCTTCACCTTTCGTTGTTACACCGTTGCTTTCATAATGCGTTAATTTGAATTCTGCTATTTCAACCTCATGGATTTTTCCAAGGTTGTGGTTTAGTCGTTCAACTTCTAACCATGAGTTATCAGGCATCACCATGCGCCATGAGACTAAATTATCTAACGTTGTCCCCCACAACACCGCTTTTTTACCGCCTGCATTCATCGCAATATTGCCGCCAATACATGAGGCATCTTGTGAGGTCGGATCAACCGCAAAGACATAACCCGATGCTTCTGCTCTTTCTGCAACACGACGTGTCACCACTCCCACTTCGCAATGGATGGTAGGAACGGCTTTCTCAACGCCGGGGATATTGCGTAATACAACTTCACCCAGGGCATCCAATTTTTCGGTATTAATCACGGCACAGTTTTTAGTTAACGGCACTGCACCACCGGTATAGCCTGTACCGCCACCCCGGGGAATAATCGCCAAGCCAAGCTCGCTACAGGCTTCAACAATCTTCTGAATTTCACTTTCAGAGTCAGGGTTGATCACCACCACAGGATATTCAACACGCCAATCTGAGGCATCTGTAACATGTGAAACCCGTGCTAAGCCATCAAAACAAATATTGTCGCTGCGGGTGATTTTTTTAAGGTGCTTGAGTGTAGTTTTACGTAACGCACGCTGTTCAGGAAACCAGGATTCAAATTGATCTATCGCTTTTCGCGTCAACGCAGCAAGTTCTAAAGCTTGTTGATTGGTCTTCGATTGAAGATCATCTTGCTCACGCATCGCACGAGACTCAATTTGGTCGAGTCGATGATGTAAGGCCTTAATTAATAAATTAAGTCGTTTACTATTTTCCAGTAAGTCATCCTGAATAAAGGGATTTCGGCTCACCACCCAAATATCACCTAAAACTTCAAATAACATTCGCGCAGAACGTCCTGTGACGCGCTCTTGACGTAGAGATTGCAACAGATTCCAGGCATCCTCGCCCAGAAAACGTATTACAATTTCACGGTCAGAAAAGGAAGTATAATTATAGGGAATTTCGCGAATTCGTTTACTTGGATTCAAATTTTGGCCCATGAAACAGTTTATGCAGATTAAAACGACATTTTAGCATTGAATAATACACGCAAGATAGCGCTAACAGCCATTAAGCTAAAACGTAAGTCATAACAACAGGTGCAGACATAAATCTACCCTACGGTCACGCCTACGATATAAATAACCACAATATAACGCAGCAATTTGCCGAGCATAATGAACAACAAACTTGCCAGCCAATTGATGCGCAACCAGCCCGCTGCAACGCACAGAGGATCACCCACAATAGGCAACCACGATAATAATAATATGGCACTGCCGTGTTTTTGTAACCGGAGCACGGCCATTTTATGTGAAGGTTTAAAGAGTTTCTCCGCTGAATAACGAAGCGAAATAACGCGTCCTATTCCCCAGGATGTCATGGCACCCAGCGTATTTCCAAGTGTTGCGATGATCACTAATAAATACAGTGGCTGAGTCGCTTCCGAAACAAGATAAGCTAAAACCGCTTCGGAGCCACCAGGAAATAACGTGGAGGAAATAAAGGCACTTAAAAATAATAACCAGAGGACCATATGATTAAACTACGTGAATTCAAGTTTTAAGTGCAACTCGTATTTGAAGTAAAGAGCAAGCTGCGATAGTGAGAACACTATTATTCCTCAAAGCAATAACAGCATGCACAAAACCAACACCGTGTTTTCGAAAATTTTCAGCCGATTTCCGTAGATTCCACTCTAACTCCACACCCTAAGGGTATGCACAATTGCTGCATACCAAAGGAATGCAAAACGACTTTTTTCACCGATTCAAAGGGCCAGGAAATTTAAACTTAGAACTTCCAATTGTACTGCGCGCTGAAAATATCCACGCTCACGTCAAAATTACCCGCTAAAGTGTGTCCAAATGAAGCGGTTGAACTATTATTAATTGCAGCATCGTCAAAAAAGATGTGTGTATAGCCCACATCAACACTTGATGTCTTTGATACCTTGTAACCAAAGCCAAAACTTAACCAGGTCCGGTCAGCATCGGGCAATCGGGCAGTACGATCTTCAGCTGTTCCGATCGGGGTTTCATCTAGCGCAAGGCCGGCGCGATAAATCCACTTTTCATCTGCCTGGTAATTCACACCCAGTGAATAACGAAGACTATCTTCCCAGTTTTCAGGGATAGTCGTTGTTGGTTGTGCGCTGTCATAATCCACCACTAATTTGTCAAATCGACTCCACTTTGTCCAGGTGACATCCGCCAACATCGTCCACTTAGAGTTGAAAGCTTGATTCAGGCTCAATGAAAGCGTTTCAGGTAAATTAATGCCGGTTGTTATGCTTGCATCTGCAAATGCCGTACTCGCGCCAAGAATCGCATTTAATCCGGCAGAACGGGTGAAATCAGCGGTGCCTTTTATCGATTGTTTTACATTTGAGCGATAAGCGAATCCCAAACGGGTTTCATTATTGATGTCATACAATAAGCCAACATTCCAGCCGAAACTCCAGTCATCTCCATTCAAAGACACGGAGCTGTCGGTGTTAACATCGCCCAGCGTTGTTAAACCTGCAGCATTACAATTCGCGCTTGACGTTACACTTAAACAAACGGCTCTGGAGTCAATTTGATTCGCTAATGTTGCTTCAAAATATTGTGCGCTCACACCAAAACCAACAGCGAGTTTGTCATTGACCTTAAATGAAGCCGAAGGGTTAATATTTAAAGAGGCAATTTCTGATTTAGTCGCATGATAACGCCCGGCCCAGGTATCAGAGTAATTTGTTGACTGCCCAAAGGGTACGTTAATACCCAGACCAAATGTCCACTTGTCATTCAGCTTATTCGCATAATAAAAATTCGGTATAAGCGCTGTTGCCTCAGAAATATCATTGCCCCCTAATAATGTGCCGCCTCCTAATGATGAGTTAAGTGTTGAACCATTATTAGAAAAGTCTGCAGAAGCCATAACCACATGACCCGCCACCACAATTTGCTGACCGTCTAACTTACTCAATCCCGCAGGGTTAAAATAGATGGTACTGGCATCTTCTGCTATGGCAGAAGCACCCGCAAATGCATTACCCATTCCACTTGCACTATTTTCTGCGATAGCAAAACCCGCAGCATGTACGTTTGTTGTGATGAATGCCGTTAATATTGAAGTGATAAAAGTTCTTTTTATTAGTATCATTTATTCGCTCTCTTGGTTGCCGTAAATTCCATACAGGTTGGTAGCACTGCACTAACTATAGCCTTAACACCAGAGAAATAAAACCTCATTCTGACTGCTATTTGCACCTCCAAGCACCAAAACGCAGTGGACACTCTACCTGTTATATCATTACTAAAAGTATCGCAATGCTGATTAAAGTGCATAAAAAAGTTTTTTGGACTAAATAGTTTTTACATTTTACGAACTCAATATCACTATGATCTATATCTTCCTTCAGTCGCAATTATTATAAAATGCTCAATGTTGTATCTTAACGCCAAGGGCTTTGACCTAAAAAATTAAACTACAATTAAGAGAATCATAAAATTACTTTTAAGAATCCAGTATCAATCTATAAATATAAACCTTACTGCAATAAAAAAGGGCCATGCAAAACATGACCCTTTCTAATTTTTAGACCCTTTACAGGCTAAAACATACTACTTAGAACTTCCAACCGTAAGCAACACCAAGAGCTGTCTGATCCATCTTGATATCAGCTGCGCCGCTTGTACCTGGAGTAGTAGAGTTACCAATTACTTCATTCTCCAAGGCTTTCATAAGATAGGCCGATAACTCAGATTTATCTTTTAGTGTCCACGTTGCACCTAAAGTAATATGATCTTCGATAACCGCTGGTGCAATCAGATTAAATGCAGTGTCATCTGCTCCAATAGGTTGTGTGCCAGTACTATAACCTGCACGAACTACCAGAGTATCATTTACTGCGAAATCAGCACCTAATTTATAGATTGTCATATCTTCCCAACCAAAGCCACGACCATTATCAGCGCCCAACACCCCCATTGTATTATTGTTTTCATTCGCAATAGAAGCTACATCAGAATAGTTAATCTTCTGGATGTCAAACAACACATTCACTTTAGGTGTTGCTTTAAATGTCAGACCAACAGTCCAGTTTGATGGAATATCAAAACCACCACCTTCAGCAAACAGTTCTTTATATTGGCTAAACTTAGACATATCAGATTTTGTTTGATATGCAATACCTAATGATAATTGGTCTGTCACATCTGCTTGATAACCCAATTTTACACTAAAGCCTGTAGAGTCATCCTTACCCATACCTGTCAAGTAAGTCGTTGTGGCAGAGTTTGATGTAAAACCTGCAAAACCTTCTAAACCATACGCTTCAAAAGTTTGATAAATCAGGTTTAAAGACACACCAAAAGAACTCTTATCATTAATATCCATTGCAAACGTAGGCGCAATAAATAATTGTTCCATATTCATCCCAACGTCTTTACCATTGCCACCGTTATACTGTGCAATAGATGAATAACGAGTATTCATACCACCATTACCATAAACAACAACACCCCAGGATTTGTCGCTACCAATCTTGCTGCTGTAACCGAACTCTGGAATAAGGAATGATGCGTCACCATCCCCAGTATATGATGTATTATCACTTCTTGTCGTTCCGGTACGATTTGGCTGAAAATACTCAATACCAAAATCTATGCGACCCGCTTGTGCTTGCATCAGAGCAGGGTTTGTCGCTGTGGACATTGAGCTTTGAGAAGTTGCAACCCCTGCGCCAGCCATGCCTTTCGACTTCGTGCCATAACCATGCGAAAAGTAACCATTGGTTGCCATGGCTGTCATCGGCGCGGCTAATGCTGCGGCAACCGTACACGCAACCAGACCTTTATTAAATTTTTTCATTTTTGACTCTCCTCTTTTTATTACATGTCGAAATGATAGTTAGATATTACACTACTGTGTTCACATTATATTTTTTATAATACACGTATAAGCCGATACCGCTTTCACTAAGCTGTTGAAGTAAAGGCATTTTTTAGTTTCTTGCAAACGATGCTTTATTATCAGATTAATACACTCTTATTAGCAAAAAAACCAGTGTCTTATCATGCTTTTTCTTTTATTGTTAAATTAAAACAATGACTAATCATATGGATTTGTGAAATAAGTTCAGTGCGTTTAGGTACATAAAATTGGAAAACTTATACTCATTTAGTAAGTAAAAAAGCGAGACTGGAAACCCATCATTAATACCCAAAAACAATGATTAAACATTAGCCTTCTGTCATATTATGATAAAGCACGCTTTTATGAAATGACCAGACTAAACGCACAGTAACAGCTCAATTATAGACACAAAAGAGCGCGTTTAAGTATAGTTTCTTAAAATTTTTAAGCTTCAATCAAACTTAAATCTTTGCCGTGTTGCTAACACCCGGTTCGTTAGACTATCTGCCATAACCAGGCACTACGAAGTCAGATATCTGATAATTCAAACAAAATCGATATACTTTATTTTTAGCAAAAAAAAGGGACACCGAAGCGTCCCTTTCTTAAACGTTTTAAGTTTAAAGCAAACTTAGAACTTAACGATCATACCAATACCTACTTCTGAAGTGTCAGCTGATGAGCTAGCTGCATCGTAGTCTGTAGAAGTGTAACCACCATAAACTTTTGCGCCTTTACTTAATTTCTTAGTTACCGCTAAACGAATGTAGTCAGCATCATCTGCAGCAACATCACCTGAACGAGTACCGAAACCAATGTTAGCACTTAAACCTTTACCCATAGCCATGTTAGCATCAACAAAGATTGAATCAGTCGCAGTACCTTCAGCAGCAGTAGCAGCATCTTTATCCATAGAAGTGTAGTTTAAAGATGCTCTAACTGTACCAAACTTCATTGAACCACCAAGCTTAATGTTGCTTTGGCTTCCGTAGCTAGCAGCCGTGTTATCACCATCAGCAGAACCATTATTGTAAGATGCATGCCAAGCTACAGGACCTGATTTACCAGAAACACCAACCGCGATGTGACCTGCGTTATTAGTTTTAGTACCAGCAGTAGGGGCATAATCAGTTGGATCATATTGAACTTTAACTTTAGCCGAACCCGCTTTAAATGCAAATTGAACTAAATTGTCAACAAAACTATTAGAACCGTATATATTTTTGGTGTAAGAATTAGCAATTGAACCACGAGTTTCTAAAAATGTTGTGATGTAGGGATCTTTTTCTGCGTTTTTAGCCGCAGTTGGCATACGGCCAACTTGTATCGACATACCACCACCGAGTTTATAACCCAGGTAGTTATCACGTTGATTTAAATTTTTGCTTGCACGAGCATCATATGCGATACGAGCATAAGCGTCACCTGAAGTACCGTCAAACTGAAAACGGCTAGCCGCATTGTCTTTAAGATCACGTACGTCGTTAGCAGCACCATCTGTGTCTTTATTGGTAAAGTCTATACCAACACGACCAGAAAGTTTAACGTCAGCCATTGCTACTGGAGCAGCCATTGCTGTTGCAATTGCGATTGCAATAATTTTTTTGTTCATTATGAACTCCTTCATTATTTTATTGTTTTAAAACATAAATATTTATATTTGAGTTAGTTAGGCAAAACTCACGCCCTATTTATACGCCAGTGGTATCTTATACGCAACACTTATTTTCAAAAAAACAACATATCTCACACTTGTTGTTTTTTTGCTACAAATAGCGTGTTATTGCGAGCAAAGCAATCTAATAAAAAGTGCAATTTGCCATGAGATTGCCGCGCTTTGCTCGCAATGTCGGTGTCAGGTACCTGAGCTCTTTTGCTTAAACAGCAGAGAAAAAAAATCCAGCTGTATGCTGGATTTTTTCGAAATGCGACCAGAACGTATGTAATACGTTGAAGGAATACTGACGAAACCCGAAAAGGTTTATCAGTGAAAACGTTGAAAATTAACGTTTTGAGTATTGAGGGCGTTTACGTGCTTTGTGTAAACCAACCTTCTTACGTTCAACTTCACGCGCATCACGTGTGACATAACCTGCTTTACGCAATGGTGAGCGTAATGTTTCATCATAAACCATTAACGCACGTGTAATACCGTGACGAATCGCACCTGCTTGACCCGTATTACCGCCGCCTTTAACGAAGACGTTAAAATCAAAATCGCCTAATTTTTCGGCTGTTTCTAATGGCTGACGGACAACCATGCGTGAGGTCTCACGGCCAAAATACTCTTCAATTGCGCGATTATTAATAGTGATTGTGCCGCTGCCTTTAGTCATGTAAACACGAGCTGTTGAGCTTTTACGACGACCAGTACTGTAATATGTTTCTGCCATGATTAAATTTCCAATGCTGTAGGCTGTTGTGCAGCGTGATTATGTTCTGAACCCGCGTAAACTTTAAGTTTACGGAACATATCACGTCCTAATGGGTTTTTAGGCAACATGCCTTTAACCGCTTTTTCAATGATCATTTCTGGTTTAGAAGCCTGTAACTTTTCAAAGTTAACTGACTTCAGGCCACCCGGGTAACCCGTGTGATGATGGTACATTTTATCTTTCATTTTGTTGCCAGTTACTGCAACTTTGTCCGCATTGATCACGACGATATAGTCGCCGGTATCAACGTGAGGAGTATATTCTGCTTTATGCTTTCCGCGCAGACGACGTGCAATTTCAGTCGCCAAACGACCTAATACTTTATCTTCTGCGTCAATTACGAACCAATCGCGTTTGACAGTTTCTGGTTTGGCACTAAAAGTTTTCATTGTATCGCCTGTTCCGGATTAATAATTACATCGGGCTTCTGCCCAAAAAAGAGGCGGAATTTTACTTAAAGCAGCGCGAAGTTACAAGTGAATTTTGCCATTTAAATCAAAACCCAACGCAAAGGCGCAAAGAACGCAAAGGAGACAAAAAAAAGTAATTTTTTCAATAAGTTATAAAAACCAGTATCGTTGCTTAATTTTCTTATTCAATAAAAACCATAAAAACCTCTGCGTGGCTTAGCGTTCTTTGCGGCTCTGCACTTAATAAAGCTTAGCTTCGCACGCTTTTTCAGCATTACGCTAACCTGCACCGCACGTTCTGGCATCGTTGAAATCTTTTGATCTTCACAAATTTCAGGCAAAAAAATAGCGCGGTAAAGGGGATTACCGCGCTTAAAGTAAATTCCATCCGTATTTGGAGGAGGATGGAGGAGTCAAAAACTCGCTGATTCGCACTAACTGAATCAGTAATTGCTAATATAAGGGTTTACTTATGTAGTGTCAACTCTTTTGTTCGTTATTTATCCATTATCAAGGTAAAAGGAAAAAATCGGTGCCGTATAATATGGATGATCCCCTCCCCTTCAAGGGGAAGGCGACGACTGCAAGGACGTAGGAGATAGAGCAACGCAGGAGCATTGCCGAGGAAAGGAGGATTTTAATTTCCCCCTCCCCCTAGCCCCCCTCCCGAAATAGGAGGGGGGATAAAATTCAAAAAAACAGTTCCCTTCCCCTAGCCCCCTGATAAAAGAGCTAGCCATCCGACTAAGCTCTCCATGCTAAGTCGCTGATTATTACTAAATGGGAGAGGGGGATAAAAGTGGATGATTCTCTCTTCTTAAATGGAGAGGAAGAGTAAAATTAAAACCTTAACTGAACGGTATTATCTTTCGAGGCTTTTTTCGACGCCCTTTATTCTGCTACCAGCTTTTCATATTTCAACTGTAAGGCTTCTTTCGATTCGACATTGTCAGGATCGACCAATATACAATCTACTGGGCAAACCTCTATACAGGTCGGCTCATCAAAGTGGCCCACACATTCTGTACACAAGTCAGGGTCAATTTCATAAATTTCATCGCCTTGTGTAATGGCGTTATTTGGGCACTCGGGCTCGCAAACATCACAATTTATGCATTCATCATTAATAAGGAGGGACATAGAAAACTCCGGTACAAGCTATAGCTTAAAATAAAGGCGCATACTAGCGTATTCTGTTATTTAATGCAGCAGCGACTTTTTCATGCACGAAGGGCGAGACATCCCCACCTAAAACGGCAACTTCCCGAACTAAACTGGATGAAATATAGCTATATTGCTCTGCAGGGGTCAAAAATAACGTTTCAATCTTATTGTTTAAGTGGCGATTCATGCTGGCAAGTTGAAATTCATACTCAAAATCGGAAACCGCACGTAATCCACGCAAAATAACCTGCGCATCCTGTTTTTGTACAAAATCAACTAAAAGCCCATCAAACTGAATCACCTCTACATTTGGCATGTCCGCCAAAACATCCCTGGCCAGCGTGACACGTTCATCCGCGCTAAAAAAAGGCTGCTTAGTACCCGCTCCACTTTGCCCACCGCAGGCAACCGCGAGAATCACGCGTTCAAAAATTTGTGAGGCGCGCTGCACCAAATCACTGTGCCCATTGGTCAAAGGATCAAAAGTGCCAGGATAAATTGCGGTGATTTTCACGCGGTAATGCCCTTATATAAAAAATAAAATGATGAGTATGTTAGCGCATTGCTTCGCTAAATTCGCTGAAATAAATAATAATTTACTTCGCCGGCGGTTTTATCTTTTAGTTGTTTCCAGTTTTCCGGTAGTTCGGGCAATGACTGGCGCTTTTCAATTTCTAAATACAACATGGCATTATCACTTAACCAGGCATTACTTTCTAATAGTGGTACCACTTTTTGCATAAAGTCTAAATGATAAGGTGGATCAAGAAAAACCAAATCATACTTTTTTGCTTCAGCTTTTAAAAATTTTACACCATCCATTTGTATCACTTCAGCGCGGTTATTAGAGTGGGCACTAGAGCGACCATTTAAATTGAGCAAATCCAAATGTGACTTCAGCGCGGTTGTCGCTTTTTTATGACTATCGACAAAAGTGGTAAAAGCCGCGCCTCGTGACAAAGCTTCTAACCCCAAAGCGCCACTACCGGCAAATAAATCCAGACAACGCGCACCATGAATCATTGGCGCCAGCCAGTTAAAAATAGTTTCACGAACGCGATCAGGTGTCGGTCTTAAATTGGGCACATCAGGAAAACGAAGTTTTCGTCCACGCCATTCTCCACCGATAATACGAAGTTGATTAGAAGCTTTCGCCATTTTTATATACTTTAATATTACTGGCGAGCACCAACCGTAACCGCCAACATTTTATCAGGATCAATACGACGTTTAAGCGCGTCTTTAATTTGTACCAGGGTCACCGCGTTAATACGTTGATTAAATTTTTTCAAATAATCCAGAGGTAAATTATAAAAACCAATCACGGTTAAATAGTTGGAAATATCTTTATTGCTATCAATACGTAAAGGAAAGCCGCCGGTAATATTTTTCTTTGAATGTAATAACTCTTTTTCACTTGGCCCGTCATTGACAAAATCAGCCAGGGTTGTTTTTAACACGCCCATTGCTTCATCAGTTTGTTTATTACTGGTTTGCATACCGATAATAAAAGGGCCCTGCTTTAACATAGGAATAAAGTAACTGTAGCTACTGTACGCCAGCCCCCTTTTCTCACGAATCTCTTCCATAATACGCGAACCAAAACCACTGCCGCCTAAAATATGATTGGCAACGTAAAGCGGGAAATAATCCTGATCTTTTCGATGCACGCCCGTTTGCCCCATCATGATATGGGTTTGTGATGAAGGGAACTCTTTATGAACTGAAAAAGCCGCAGGCAAATTTTTAACTGCACTTAACTCCTCCGCTTTTACTCCAACAGGAAGACGACCAGTCAACTGCTCTGCTAACCGTATAGCTTTTTGTTTATCGACATTGCCTACAATTGTGACTAAGGCATTCTTTGCCACATAATACTTTTTATAAAAACGCATTAAATCATGACGGGTTATTTTTTTAACGCTTGCCATTGTACCAATACCCGGGTTTGCGTATGGATGTTCGCCGTACAAGTTTTTATAAAAAAGTTCATTAGCAATCGTACCAGGTGATTGCTTGCGTCCATCAATAGCCACTAACACTTGCTTTCGTGTTCGTTCTAATTCTTTTCGATCAAAAACAGGCGCATTGATAATTGACTGCAAAGTAGTAACCGCCTGAGATAACCACTGTTCATCTGTTAAGGTTCTTAATTTAAGCGCCGCATAATCTTTTGTTGCGCTGGCACTAAAACGTGCGCCAACATTTTCAAAGCGTTCAGAAACATCGTCAACGCTTAACGTTTTATTTCCGAGTTTAGAACCGTGCCCCAGCAAACCATTAGTCAAAGTTGCGATACCGGGTTTATCGTTATCACGAACACTACCGGCATCGAAAACAACATTAACATCGAGTAATGGCAACTCCGGAGCGTAAACATATAAAACTTTCACACCATTGTTTGTTTGCCATTGCTTAATATCAACACTCTTTTTTTCTTCTTTTTGCTGCATTACTTTTTGTGAGCCGCAACCCGACAGAGTAAAAACAGTAACAACAACAAAAAGGGTACTCACTAAAATTTTTTTATTTATCACTAACATTCTCTTTCTCTTTCTCTTTATTTAAATGTCTTCCAGACAAAAAATTTAATATCTACAAGACAAAACTTTAATGTCGACCAGACAAACTTCTACGTGGTTTTATGGCGGCTAAAGGTTGGGGTTCAAGCACTGCAACCGTTAAAGTGTCATTAATTAAATATTTTTTAGCGACCGCCTGAATTTGCTCCGCAGTAACTTCACGAATACGTTTTGTATATTGCTCATTTAAACGCCAATCCAAACCCACTGTTTCTAACATACCAATCTGCATTGCCTGGTAAAAAATAGAATCTTTTTCATACACTTTTTCAGCAATTGTTTGTGCTTTAATCCGTTCTAATTCTTCCTTGCTCACAAGCTCTTTTTTTATTTTTTCAATTTCTTTACCAATTGATTTTTCAAGTTGAGCAACGCTATGACCCGCAGCGGGTGTGCCATCAATTAAAAACAATTCATCCAGCCTTGAAAAAATGCCATAGCCGGTATCGGCACTGACCGCAATTTGTTGTTGCCGTACCAGTGATTTAGAAAAACGTGAACTGCTGCCCCCACTTAAAATATACGCTAAAACATCTAACGCATAAGGCTCCCACTTTTCTTTTGCTGTTTTATAAGATGGCACTTTGTAACCCATTACCATATATGGCAAACGCGCCGGCGCTTTTACCGTAATTCGACGCTCACCTTTTTGAGTGGCATCCAGACGAGGTTTAGTTGCCGCAATTTTTGATGGCTTTAAGTCAGCAAAATATTTTTTGGCCAATTCAAAAACATCTGCCGCATTAACATCCCCTACAACAACTAAAGTTGCATTATTTGGCGCATAAAATTTTTCATACCATTGCCGAAGATCGGATACCTGCATACTTTCTAAATCATTCATCCAGCCAATAATGGGTTGCTGATAAGGGTTGTTGGTAAAGGCGGTGGCGAAAAACTGTTCGGAAGTTAGTGCGCTGGCTTTATCTTCAGTACGCATGCGCCGCTCCTCCATTACCACAGCAACTTCTTTTTTAAACTCGTTTTCCGGCAGCGTTAAATTGCGCATACGATCTGCTTCCATTTCAAAACTTACTTTTAAGCGGCTTTTTTCTAACTGCTGAAAATAGGCGGTGTAATCCCGCCCGGTAAAGGCATTTTCGCGACCGCCATTTTCAGCAATAATGCGTGAAAACTCACCCGCAGCATGCTTTTTGGTGCCCTTAAACATCATGTGCTCTAAGACATGAGAGACACCTGTAATACCACTGTGCTCGTAACTCGCGCCCACCTTATACCAAACCTGGGACACAACCACCGGCGCACGGTGGTCCTCTTTAACCAGAACTTTCATGCCATTAGCCATTTTAAATTCATGTATGTCACTGGCATGGGCGCTATTTACAACCAGCATGCTCAATGTGATAAAACTCAATAACCGTATTCTCATTAAATTTGTTCCTGTTTATAACCTAAATATTAAGTGCAATGACGTGGGAATAAGTCAGTGATAGAATAGCCTTTTATTTAACCTATTTCACAACAATTTCTACGACCGATAACTCCATGTTTAGTTTCCTAAAATCAAATAAAGACAAAAAAAATACCTCAGTTGAAGATGCCACTGAAACAACGGCTGAGGCAGAGCTTCAAGCGGCAGCCATTGTAGAAGAAAAACCAGAGACGGCTGGAACTGATGAAGCTTCATCGAAAAGTTTCTTCTCGCGTCTTAAAAAAGGCCTGGACCGCACCCGTCATGGCTTAGCCGATGGTTTAGCCTCGGTGGTGCTTGGTGCAAAAACCATTGATGATGACTTAATGGAGGAAATTGAAGATCAACTTATTACCTCTGATCTGGGTATGGAAGCCACGACCCGCATTAGTCAAAATCTGACGCAACGTGTTTCACGTAAAGAATTAAAAAATTCCGATGCCTTGTTTAGCGCTTTACGTGAAGAGATGCGCAGTATTTTAAGTCCTTGTGAACAACCTTTAGTCATTCCTGATCAAGATACTCCCTTTGTGATTCTGGTATGTGGCATAAATGGGGCGGGCAAAACAACCACTATTGGTAAACTGGCAAAACGTCTGCAAAATGAAGGCAAGTCAGTCATGCTTGCCGCGGGCGATACTTTTCGGGCTGCCGCGGTTGAACAACTTCAGGTATGGGGCGAGCGAAACAATATTCCCGTGGTAGCCCAAAAAGGCGGCGCGGACAGTGCCTCGGTGATTTATGATGCGCTTGAGTCTGCCAGGTCAAAAAACATCGATGTACTCATCGCTGACACCGCAGGACGCTTACACACGCAAACAAACCTGATGGAAGAATTGAAAAAAGTAAAACGGGTGATGGCCAAGGTCGATGCATCCGCTCCCCATGAGGTGATGCTGGTTCTCGATGCCGGCACCGGACAAAATGCCTTAAACCAGGCGGAACAATTCCACCAGGCAATGCAACTGACCAGCATCACGCTCACCAAGCTTGATGGAACCGCAAAGGGTGGCGTTATTTTTGCTGTTGCGCATAAGCTAAAACTGCCAATCCGCTTTATTGGTGTTGGTGAGGCAATCGAAGATTTACGCGTGTTTGCAGCAAAAGACTTTGTTAATGCGTTGTTTGATAAAAACGATTAAGTATCTTACAAGAAAGCAACGCAGAATCGCAAAGAACGATGCCAGAACGTGCGGAGCAGGTTAAGGTAATGCTGACGAAACGCGTAGCGGTTCATTAAGTGCAAAGTGACGCAGAGAAATTATTTACTGATTTTGCTATGCCCCCACGGAATTTACCCCCCCTGTCATTACTGTATGTGTTAAAAGTTTTTTCATTGAAACGCTGTGCCCTTTGACCTGGCTATGTAAAAATAGGTCTCGATAACAATTACAAAATAAAGACTTATGATTCGTTTTATTAATGCCAGTAAACGCTATAGCAGCGGCTTTGATGCCCTTAAAAATGTGAGCTTCCACCTCGCCCAGGGTGAAATGGCCTTTTTAACCGGCCACTCCGGCGCCGGAAAAAGCTCTCTGCTAAAATTAATTGCATTGCTGGAGCGAACCAGTCGCGGACAGGTACTAATTAATAATTACAACTTAGCAAAAGTTTCGCGCCGTAATATTCCCTACTTTCGCCGCAATGTCGGTATTATTTTTCAGGATCACCAGCTGCTATTTGATCGCACCGTTTTCGATAATGTAGCTTTGCCACTCATTATTGCCGGTTTTTCCCGAAGGGAAGTTGGAAAACGGGTACGCGCGGCGCTCGATAAAGTCGGGTTATTAAACAAAGAAAAAAAATACCCGATTACTTTATCCGGCGGTGAACAACAGCGTGTCGGCATTGCCCGGGCGGTGGTCAACAAGCCCCCTCTTATTCTCGCTGATGAACCAACCGGCAACCTTGATCCACAACTTTCAGCCGAAATCATGGGCTTATTTCAGGATTTTAGTGAAGTTGGAGTGACCGTGTTAGTGGCAACACATGATATTGCCTTAATTTCTCAGCTACCTTATCGCGTCTTAACACTGGAAGAAGGAAAGCTCATTTCCGATACGGGCGCGAAGTGATGGGCGCGAAAAAACGAAAAATACAAAATAAACCCAATATAGCAACACGGGTTAAGTCTTATTTTATCAGTCATGTTCAGGTCTTTTTTTATAGCCTGGGACAACTAAGCCGGGCACCGCTTTCTACTTTAATGACTTCTATGGTAATTGGCATTGCACTGGCTTTACCGACAGGCTTACATACCTTATTAAAAAATGCGCAACAGCTCAGTGGTGGCTGGGAAAGTACCACACAAATTTCGGTATTCCTGAAAAGAAATATCAGTGAATCACAGGCACAAAAATTAAAATCAGATATTCAAAATTGGACCGATGTCGCCGCTGTGCAGTACATTAGCCGAAAACAAGCGCTCAAAGAATTTCAAAAGCTATCTGGTTTTGGTGATGCACTAAAAGCGTTAAACAGTAATCCGCTGCCCTCGGTTTTAATTGTTAAACCAAAGCTAACAGACAATAGCCACCAATTAACACAACAGTTATTAAACAGGCTCAATCAATTACATCAAACGGATAAAGCGCAACTGGATATGCAGTGGGTAAGACGACTTTACGCCATTATGGAGATTGTTGAACGCGGCGTACTTATTCTTGGTGGTTTGCTTGCACTTGCTGTTTTACTGGTTATGGGCAATACCATTCGACTTGCCATTCAAAACCGCAGCAAAGAAATTGTTGTTATGAAGCTAATCGGTGGCACCGATGCTTTTATTCGCCGCCCTTTCCTTTATACTGGATTTTGGTATGGTTTATTTGGTGGCATTATCGCGTGGCTACTTGTAAGTTTTTCCCTGTTCAGTATTAGCGGCCCCATTGAAAAATTAACCCTGCTTTACCAAAACCAGTTTGCGCTTAGCAGCCTGTCTTTTTTCACTACACTGATATTGCTTGCGCTGAGTATTTTTCTGGGTTTAGTCGGTTCGTGGCTTGCCGTCAGCCGTCATATTAAAGAAATCGAACCTGAATGAGACTAATTAGCGAGCCGTATAACTATGAGTGACAACAGTATCCGTATCCTCATTGTTGATGGCTCCAGCGTTTCGCGCCAGATTTTGTCCCGTATTCTGCATGATGAAATGGCCGATGTAGAAGTCGATCTCTGTCAAAGTGGTGAAGAAGCAGCGCAAAAACTGGAAAAAGAAAATTATCACCTTATCACTACGGCACTCATGTTACCCGACATGGATGGTCTACAATTATGCCGTTATATTCGCAGCTCAAGCGAACATAAATATACTCCTGTTGTTGTCGTTTCAAGCGATGCTGACAAGCGCTTATTGCAAGAAGGGTTTAAAGCGGGTGTTACCGACTACTTTGATAAATCAGATGGTTATAAAGCATTTGGCAGCTTTATAAAATCATTTATCCAGTCTAATTCTAATCTGGTTGGGCACGTCTTATTCATTGAGGACAGTAAAACAGCCGCTGCTGTTATTTGTAAAATACTTAAAAAACATGGCTTAAAAGTCACTCACACCACTTCTGCGGAAGAAGCAATCGACCTGCTTGAAAAACAACATAATAATGAAATCGACAAAAGCGAAAAACCAGCACAAACCTTTGATCTTGTGATTACAGACTTTCACCTCAACGGCGCTTTAACCGGTGGGGACTTGCTTTACGCCATTCGTACTCGCTTCCATTATTCGCAACAAAAATTACCGGTATTGGTGATTACCGGTAATGATGACCAGACAACGCAGGTAAAAGTATTCAATGCTGGCGGCAATGATTTCGTTAGTAAGCCTATTTTAGAAGAAGTGATTATGGCTCGCGTTAGAATGCTGTTACTCATCCACCATCAATTTGAAGCCCTACAGCAGCAAGCAGAAAAAATGCGCTGGATAGCGGCAACCGACAGTCTCACAGGCGTTCGCAGCAAGCGTTACCTGCTTGATAACGGAGAAGATTATATCCAAAATGCCGCGAACCAGCCTGTCTGGGCTATGCTCATCGATATTGATTTCTTCAAAAAGATCAACGACACACTGGGTCATATAAATGGGGATCATGTGCTTGCAGAGCTGGGTACAAAGTTGAACCAATCATTCCCGACAGACATGGTGATTCGTTTTGGTGGCGAAGAATTCGCTGTACTTATGATCAATTTAGATCAAAAAGAGGCTTCACGACAAGCTGAAAAATTGCGTCAGGAAGTAGATATTCTAAAACCAGCGGGCGTAAAAATTACGATCAGTATCGGCTTAGCAAGCATGCAAGACCACCCGGACAGCAATTTAACGAAAATTCTGGCATTAGCGGATAAAGCACTTTACCACTCCAAAGAAAATGGACGAAATCGAGTGTCAATTTACCACTCAGAAGGGATAAAGCTCTCAACTATTCACTCATAAACAAGCAATAACCCCACAAAAAATATAATTACACCCAATAAAATCAAAGAGTTACAAAGTTTGATAAATTGAACTTTGTTAAACATTGGCACTCTAACCCCTCGAGTGCTAATATGGATTGGTGCTAATATATGAAACAAAACCTAAGGGGTTCAATATGAGCAAAAGTCTCCAATTACAATTTGCAGTGCCATCAGACAGCCTAGAATCGTATTTGTCGGCAGCGCGAAATATTCCAATTCTCAGCGCAGAAGAAGAGCGTGAGCTTGCAATTCAATTACAAGAGCATGGCGATCTTGAAGCGGCGCAAAAACTGGTTTTATCACACCTTCGTTTTGTCGCGCACGTTGCCCGTAGTTATACCGGTTATGGCCTGGCGCTTGCCGACTTAGTCCAGGAAGGGAATATCGGTCTCATGAAAGCGGTCAAGCGCTTTGATCCAACTGTCGGTGTACGTCTGATTTCGTTTGCGGTTTACTGGATACGTGCAGAAATTCATGAATATATTTTACGTAACTGGCGTATTGTTAAGATCGCAACAACAAAAGCACAACGTAAATTATTTTTTAACCTTCGCAGCAAAAAGAAAAAGCTCGGTTGGTTTAACGATGAAGAAGTTAGCTCTGTTGCTGAAGACCTCGGTGTTAAATGCACTGATGTTTTAGAAATGGAAAAACGATTAAGCGGTTTAGACATCGGCTTTGATGGTCCGGATGATAATGATGAAAACATGAGTCCTGCGCCAGCAAATTATCTTGAGGATAATAGCCTTGAACCTGCGCGGTTAATCGAACAGTCTAACTATACCGAAAATCAGGAAGCGCGATTGTACTCTGCGTTAAAAGATCTTGATGAAAGGAGCCGAGATATTTTACAACAACGTTGGTTGAGTGATAATAAAGCGACGCTACATGAGCTGGCTGCGCGATACAGCGTATCAGCAGAACGTATTCGACAACTTGAAAGCAATGCCATTAAAAAATTACGCAATGTCATTGGCGAAGCAGCTTAAAGTAAAATATCTTCTAATTAGAAAGCCTCTTTAAATATAAAGGGGCTTTTTTTCTGATATAAAATTGCCTTAGTATTGGAACTACTGTGGTAATTAGTTTAAAGGAGTCATTCTTTATTCTTTTTTTTCATTTCTGCTTTAACTTTTCCATCTTCATCTTCTAGCTTTTGCTTTATTTTATACATTTCATTCTTTGCATGTTGCTCACCCTCTTCTTTTCCACCTTCATACATAGAAGAAAATTCACTCATCATTCCTTCTATTGTATCGGTAGCATTTTGTAAACGGGCTTCTAACGATGCCACTTCTACCCTTAATGTTTCATTTTCCTTTTTCATTTTTAAATCTCTGGACATTTTACTATCGCCATCTAACTCATCAACATCCGGTTGCTGTGCAAGAAGCTCAACATAACTCCCTACCAGAGAATGAATGTCAGAAGTGGTTGATTTTAGTAAGGAGGTATCTTTGTTGATAGAAAACTTAACCAGATGTTCGTACAATTGCTTTTCATCCTGAATAAGGGTATCGATATTCACTTCATCATCATCGCTATATTTATCTTTAATGATGCTGAACATTTCTCCTCGTTTTGAGGAAGTAAGACCTTTAATAAATGAAATTAAATCTTTGGTGGTATTCCCTTCTTTTTTATTTTTCACAAAGAAATAAACGCCGGCAATTAAAGAAATAAAGAGCAACACTCCCCCTAACTCAGCAAAGATAATAATATACGTTAATAAAGTATCATTCACGATTTATCTTCCTTTGCATTGTCTTTATTAGATACTTCAGTTTCCTTAGCTGCCTCTTCTATCTCTTCTATCTCTTCTATCTCTTCTATCTCTTCTATCTCTTCTATCTCTTCTATCTCTTCTATCTCTTCTATCTCTTCTATCTCTTCTTTCTCTTTTGTCTTTTCTTTCTCTTCTGTTTCCTTAGGCTTTTCTTTATTTAAATCTTTAGTTATTTCTTTATCGGTTGATTCCTGTTCATCTTCCAGACTCGCTAGTAACTTAGCTTTTCGACGTTTAACAAAATAAAAACCACCAACGATAATCCCCACCAATAATAAATTTCCTATTACAATAGCTATGCTAATAAGAGTCCAATCAATCTCATTTTCTTCTTTACTATCACTTTCTGCGTGCTCTTCTTTAGTAACGTCATTATCTGCTTTATTTTTATGTTCAGTTTCACCTTTTAATTTAGCCGACTCTTCTTCATTATCTGTCTGACTGCTTTTTCCTGTTTTATGAATATCTACTTGCGCTTTATTTTCTTCTTGTTCAATCGTTTTAAGAGGTTGAGTCTTTTCAGCATCAAGCGAATCAGGATCTGCATACACCTTAAACTGATGATGTACTTCACGCTCTACGGTTGGACTTTTTGCCAGAATAACCAGTTCGTTGTGACCTAATTCGGAAATAGGTGCGAGTTGCGCTGTATATTCTGATACGTTATCACTTGATTTTGTAAAGATGTATTCTTGTTCAGCGGAATCCTGTGATTTTCTTTTTAAAATCAACTTAAATTTCGACAGCATTCTTTGATCAGATAAAGGTTTTCCATCTTCTTCTAAATAAGCGTCTATTTTTAACGTCTCACCCAATTTTAATGAGCCAGGCAACTCACTAATTTTTAGTTTTAAATTCGTCGCAACAACCACTCTGTTATTATCATCACTAGGAGCAACTATTTTCCATTGTCCCTGTTTTGGTTTTTTAACAGTAATCAAATCATAGCCGTCATCAGCAAACCACTTAACCTGGCTTGAATGGGCATTCTTCGTCCAGTTAACTTCATCAGGAGTGACAATTTTTGTAGGCTTCTTTTTATCGCTATTAAATATTAATAGTGTCATGTCATTAATACTGGCATCAACGCTAAATATATTGTCTTTAATTGGTAGGGTATCGAGTTTGACTGACTGTTCAAGCATTTGTAAAAAAAGTTTTTGTAGCTCATTTGCATTTTTTACTTTTTTATACAAGCCGTCTGTATATGCAGATAATGTTGTTAGCAGTCTCTCATCAACATCATCAGATAAGGCAATACTATGAACCCGTACTTTTGCCTGTTCTAATGCCGGAATAATTTCTTTTATAATTCGTTTGCGGGACTCATTATCTTCTTTCTCATTTTTACTTACATCAACATGACCATCGGTTAATAAAATGAGGTTTCTTTTATACCTGGGATTGTCTTTTTTCCAGTCAAAGCTCACGTTACGTAGTGCTGCTTCAATATTCGTGTATAAACCAACTGAATTGATTTTTTCAGATTCTAATCGAGCAAGATCCCGCCATGTCTCATTAACGACACCCACTTTTACCGCCATGTTTACTTGCTTACCAAAATTCCAAATCCCTGCGCGAGAACCTGCCGGAATTAAATTTGCTAGTAAACGTACTGCAGAGCGGCGTAAGTTAGCAGGATCGGTTTTTTTCATGCTACCGGAAATATCGACCAGAATACGCAGATCAGTGATTTTTTCGGCTTTGAATGTATTTATTTTACCAGGCGCATAGCCAGATGGGAGTGGACTGCTTTGAGCTTGCTGCCCTATGGTTTCGTTTGCCTGGATGGGGGACATCAGTGCCAAAACGAGAAGTATTGCTAGCGTAAATGTTAGGCGTGCAGTACCCGTTGTTAATATTAAAAAATTATTTCGCACGTCAAACTTACTCCTGACTGTAGGATCTTAGTCTAAGAATAGCATAAATATAATAAAAGCAAAGAGTTAAACGATATTCTTAAAAATTATCTAAAATTGTTTGTTTAAGCTATTAAAATTATTAACTATAGCTGATTATTTTTATCCCTGTGCAACGGCCAATTTTGCTATGTCGCAAACAAAAAAAAGGGCCGCTACCTTTAAGTAGCGACCCTTTTCACGGTATCTTTAGCTAAATGCGTTGATTAAGCAAAGAAAACAACCGATAAAAAACTTAACCAGGCTGTGACGATTAAAGCAACGATAATAACCATCGGCAGATTTTGAAAAGTAAACATGTCTTTCATTTTGAAGATCCTCAAATCAATTTTAGCGAATTCTAATATAGCGACCCAGTAACATCAAGCATATATCCTCTGTCAGAGCCCCCAATATAGGCTACTTTTCAGATTTCTTCTCAGGATTGCGGGAAGGAATCCGAATATCATCATCATCCATCAAAATACGGTGGGCAGGCCCTTCCATATCGTCAAACTGCCCTGTTCTTACGGCCCAGAGAAAGCCCCAAATTGCGACACCAAGCACCAGTAGGCCTAAAGGAATCAATATATACAGTATTTCCATCTGATGATTATACTTGCTATTTCGCTGTTGAGCTAAATATCGACAGACTTATTTAGCCTTAATGCATTTAGGACTACGACCAATGAACTGGCTGACATGCCAATCGCCGCCATCCACGGGGCAATATAGCCCATAGAAGCCAGAGGTAGTGCAAGTAAGTTATAAGCGAGTGCCCAGCCAAGATTCTGCCTGACTATATTAATGCTACGCTTCGCCATTTTAACGGCATCGACTAAATGCGGTAAGTGCTCAGAAAGTAAGACCATATCGGCGCTCGCTTGCGCTAACTGCGTGCCACCTCCCATCGCGATGGATACCTGAGCCGCCGCAAGCACAGGGGCATCGTTGACTCCATCACCTATCATCGCAACCACAGCACCTTGTTGTTGCAGTTCATGGATGACCTCAAGTTTATCTTCAGGTTTCATACTATGACGGGTATTTAAAATATCCAGCTGTCCGGCGACATGCACAACTGCCGCCTCATTATCCCCGCTCACCAGCCATACTTTTTTACCCAGTTTTTTTAGCGCCTGTACAGACTCAAGGGCTTGTTCGCGAAGTTGATCACTCAGGAAAAAGACTGCCAGTAATTCTTCATCATTCGCTAAAAATATTTCAGTGGCATGTTGTGTTTTATTTAAATTAATTTTATCTGCATCAAAAACATCAGCAACATATGCCGCACAACCTAAACGGTATCGCACATCACCAATCAATCCGCTGACACCCTGTCCGGGTATTGCTTGTATCTCTTTTGCAGTAAAGGAATTTTTTATCGATGCATTTTGAAAAAACACCTTTGCCACGGGGTGCTCTGAACCTAGCTCAAGTGCAGCAGCAATATTTAAACTTTGCTGCTCAGATAAATCTGAAACTAAACAGGTTGACTCAAGTGCAAGCTGGCCCTTAGTTAAGGTACCTGTTTTATCAAAAACAATATGCGTAACATTGGCCAGTGTCTCTAAAGCGTGCCCTCGCGTTGTCAAAACGCCCAGACGTGTTAATGAACCTGTAGCTGCAGTCATCGCAGCAGGTGTTGCAAGTGATAAAGCACACGGACACGTCACAACCAATAATGAAATGGCAATCCAAAAAGCCTGATCAGGATCGTGTTGCCACCACCATGCAGCAACAGCACTCACTAACACAAGCAAAAAGGCAACAAAGTAAGCTGCCACTCGATCAGCCATTTTTGCAATACTGGGTTTTTCAACTTGTGCGCGATCAAGTAACCTCTGAATAGAAGCAAGCACTGTGTCTTCACCCACTTTCTGAACTTCGATCAACAACGGACTTTCAATATTAACCGTGCCACCAATGACTTTCTCATTAATTGTTTTGCCTAAAGGATGACTTTCTCCTGTTAGTAACGATTCATTAATGCTACTTCGACCTTCAATAATCACACCATCAGCAGGAATACTGTCACCCGGCTTCACCCGAACTTTATCACCACAAGATAACTCTGAAACTGTAACCGTTTCATCTCCCTGTGAAGTGACTCTGGTTGCCATAGCCGGCAAAAGCTTAACCAGCTCTTCTGCTGCTTGCCCGGCTTTTTGTCGTGCCCCCATTTCTAAAAAACGACCCGCTAACAAAAAGAAGGTGAACATGGTGACCGAATCAAAATAAACCTGGCCACTTTGATAAACCGTTGCCCAGCTACTCGCGGCATAGGCTAAACCAATCGCCAGCGAAACAGGCACATCCATACCCAGTTGATGCGCTTTAAGATCCCGCCATGCAGAACTAAAAAAAGATTTTGCAGAATAAAAAACGACCGGCGTTGCAATAAACATACTCACCCAACGCATAAAGTTCTCAAGACCCGCATCCATACCAGAGTAATCACCGGCATAAAGCGCAACCGCAAGCATCATAACCTGCACAGCACCAAGGCCCGCTACCGCTAAACGTTTAAGTGCGGCCGATCGTTCTTTTTTATATACAGCTTCTTGTCGGCCGCTATCAAAAGGATGTGCAAGATAACCAATCGCTGAGATAGCTTGTAGAATATCGCTGAGTTTAATTTGCGAATCATCCCAACGTACCCGTGCCCGATGGGTAGAATAATTAACGCGAAACTCAACAACCCCTTTTAAAGCACTAATATGTCGTTCGTTTAACCAGACACAGGCGGCACAAACAATTCCTTCTAAAATAAGCGAAGCTTGTTTAATATTTTTATCATCAACACTGACAAACGTTTTTTGTAACTCAGGTTTATCATATAAGGTAAGTTGATCCAGAACATCAGGAAGTGCTGCACGTGCAGTAGGCGATATTTCAGTACGGTGTTCATAGAAGCTGGTTAAACCACCATCAACAATGGCTTTAGCAACGGCCTCGCAACCAGGGCAGCACATTGATTGTGCTTTATTATTTATTTCAACAAAGTAAGCACTATTTTTAGGGACAGGCAGGCCACAATGAAAGCAGTCTTGTTCTTCGTTACCTGTCATACTTTATCCTGTAAAAATTATTACCGCAAAGACACAGAGGATGCTAAAAAACCGACAATAAAACTTTGTATTCTCTGTGTCGTTGCGGTGAAACTGTTTTTAAGAATCAACTACTGCTTATTATTCACGACTGTTTTAGCACGAACCTCATGCTCATCATTATTTTTAGTGATTTTCAAAATCAAATCCCAATTACCGGGTTCAGTTAAAGTAATACTTTGCTGATAAATACCCGGCTCTATTTCTTGCATAGTAAAAAAAGTATCCAGTTTACTATCGGCAGGCCGTAAGAAAGAGCCTTCGATAATCGCATTCTTTACTTTCTTATTTTCTTTATCCTTAATCTCAACTCTAAATATAGCCGGTTGATTTGCAATAGCGTCTCCTAACCAACCTTTGCGAACACTCCAGTCCCGTAATTTTTGTGCCTCAAAACGTTTTAAATAATCGTTATACTGATTTTGTTTTTGATGATAATCGTGACTAACGGTACCAGGAAAACGAGAACTGACTTTACCTCCTGACAGAGGCTCAGGTAATAACATTTCGGCTATATCTTTATTCATCCCTTTTGTTGCAAACATAATAAAAAAAGAATCCATAATCAAAAGAATAACAAAGAAACTTACTATAGCGGCAGGTGCCCAATGAAAACCAAAACCTTCTTTACCCGATTGACGTCGAAGATCACGTTGTGACGTAACGATACCTAAAACATAAACACTCACCAGGTAAAGTGCGATATGTATTGCAAAAACATCTGCTCCGGGCCAAATAAATATTGAAATAGGAACATACGTTGCGGTAACCGCAAAGGCCATGACAACAGCCACCATTTTACCGGACATATTACTGACATTATAAAGTAATATAAAAACAGCAGTGATAGTAAAAACACCGCCTAATAACGTAATAAGTAGATTATCCATTGAAAATTATTTTCCTGATTTTTTAATCAATTGTTTTTCCGGGACATAAAAAACGTTTTGCTGACTAAGTTGTTGTTTGTTAATGTTATCAACTGACTTTATAACAAAGTTAAATTTAGTATTACTTTTAGAGACATCCGCCGGCGACATTCTTAACTTTACAATTAACTTGACACTATGCTCGGCTGCTACTTTTATTTCACTAAACTTGCCCATATCAAGTTCAACATTTTTCAGGCCTTCAACAAAAATTTTATAGGTTGCAGGTTTAGTTGTTTTATTATTTACTTTAATATCGTAGCGATTTTGTACCCGGCCATCCGATAATGTTACCGACAGCGGCTGGCGCACCTGTCGTACCAGCATTTCCAGGTCACTACGCGTTGCAATACTCCATACCAGTAATAAAATGGTGGCTAATAAAGTAATTGCATAGCCAATATTTTTCGGATTCAAGCGCCTGGTCTTTTTTCCTTCCAGTTCATGCTCAGAAGAATACCGAATCAACCCTGTTGGAAATTTAATCGATGTCATAATGGTATTACATGCATCAATACAGAGTGCGCAGGAGGTACATTGATATTGCATGCCATTTCTAATATCAATACCCGTAGGACAAACCTGTACGCAGTAGCCGCAATCTATGCAGTCCCCTGCACCTGCATTATCACGTTCAGCCGAAGTCATCATGCCTTTTTTCGGTTTAAGGCGTCCATTTTCACGTTCACCACGTTTTTCATCGTACGCGACAATTAATGTATCTGAATCAAACATTACAGCCTGAAAACGCGCATAAGGGCACATATATGTACACACTTGTTCGCGTGCCAGCCCGGCCATAACATACGTTGTCATGGTCAGGAATAAGGTCGTCGCATATGCCGCAAAGGGTGCATCACCTTGCAACATTTGCATAAACAACTCAGGCGCATTTCCCCAGTACAGGGTGAAAGACAGACCGGTTAAGAGAGATACACTAAACCAGAGAAAATGGGTTAAACCCATTTTAATCGCTTTGTCTTTTGACCATGCAGCTTGCGACAATTTAATTCGCGCATTACGTTCACCCTGAACCAGACGCTCAATAAAAATAAAAACATCGGTCCATAAAGTCTGGAAGCAAAAATAACCACAGAAAACACGGCCAGCAAGGCCGGTAACAAAGAAGAGCAGAAAAGCAGCAATTAACAGAAGCCCCGCCAACCAGAAAATATCTTGCGCATAAACAACAAGGTCAAAAACATAAAAATGGCGGCCTTCAATATCAAAAAGTACCGCCTGTTCAGGCCCGACTTCGCGCGACCAGCGTAACCAGGGTAAAAGAAAGTAAACAGAATAAGCTAAAATAAGAATGCCCGTTTTTATCGAGCGATAGCGCCCCTTAACCGAGCGTGGAAATATCTCAATCCGTTCCTGAAATAAAACTTCTTCCGGCATAGCGATAGCTACCCTACAATTTCCATCTTATTTTTCATTTAAAACCTTTTTCCAGATACTAAAAAGAGGATATGTAAAAAACACATCCTCTCTTCAACTATCGCGGATAGTCAGTGGCTAGAGAACAAGGCGGAAGCCAACGAAAAAGCGGAGCTTACAATAAGTAAGTGAGCATTTTGAGGCGGCTTTCGTAGTGCCCCTCTAAATAATAATAGAGGGTGCAACGCTGTAATCTAGTCACTGGCTATTAGCGACTTGCGCTCAATTGTTTTACATAGAAAGTCAGCATCTTAATTTCCGCCGCAGACAAACGATCTTTCCATGGAGGCATTTGACGTGTTTTGCCGTTCATAACAACTTCCATAATCACTGCTTTTTTATCTTCAATAGAATCAGCAGCATTCACATCTGCGATAGTCCAAATCTTATCAGTAAGATTTGCCGAACCCATAGAAGTTATGCCTTTGGCATCATTACCATGACAGGCAACACAGCCACCTTCATTTGTAAAAATAGCTTTACCACGTTTTGCTGCAGAAACATTTACCGTGTTACCTGATAAACTTAAAACGTATTCAGAAACATCAGAGGTTTGTTCTTCAGTTAAACGTGCCTTGAAAGCAGGCATTGAACCGTTACGTCCATTTGCGATAGTTTCCTGAATTTTGCTATAGCTACCACCCCATAACCAGGCGTCATCTAATAAGTTTGGATAATAACCAACCACACCATCACCACCTGCCTGATGGCAAGCAGCACAGTTGTCAGCAAATAATACTTTTGCAGATGAATAGGAAAATGCACTTTTTTCTTCATCTGATGCAATTTGTTCAAATGTCGATGCATTAATATTACTCAGGTATTGCTCCTGAGCTGCACGAGCATCCTGCATTTCTTTTAAGAATAATGCGCGTGTGTTCCAATGCGTTGTCGTTTCTTTACCATCGCTGGTCTTATAGGTAATTTCATTCATCACACCTTTAGTGTAATCACCACCTACCGGCCACGCAGGGAATATAATCCAGTATACAAAGGTAAAAACTACAGTCGCATAAAATGTCCATAACCACCACGTTGGCAGCGGATTATTAAATTCTTGTATATCACCATCCCACGCATGACCTGTAGTCTGTACTGTAGGTTTATTTTTTTCAGTGCTCATCTTTTCTATCCTTACTCTGCCCGTCTTCATCTTTTTCTTGAAACGGAATA